>Ga0214543_1001533_pt1 | contig 44671 bp, 34 predicted proteins | sample CNSS2metaG_FD_160094 | JGI IMG/M metagenome (GOLD analysis project Ga0214543, IMG submission 160094) | Root nodule microbial communities from cowpea collected in UCLA plant growth center, Los Angeles, California, USA - CNSS2 | ecosystem: Host-associated > Plants > Roots > Nodule | place: USA...
ATATATATATATATATATATATATATATATATATATATATATATATATATATATATATATATATATATATATGTATATATATATATATATATATATATATATATGTATGTATGTATGTATGTATATATATATATATGTATGTATGTATGTATGTATATATATGTATATATATATATACATATATATGTATATATATATACATATATATGTATATATATATACATATATATGTATATATATATACATATATATATATATATATATTATAAGACTCAATTATTTTTTGCTCTTATTTTTAAGGGCTGCTTCTAATCAATTGGGTTTAAAGGCTGGCCCATAGGGTGACAAGGTCCCTCATTCTGTGTAACATCCCATTTTAATAGTTTTTACGCTATCAAACAAAACATTATATTATGATAATTCAAAAGTAGATGATAAGAATAGGCCGGTATAAAGTATCAATACAGTCATCCAAAAATAACCATACATGTATTGTCTATAAACACAGCCTACACTAAGAAAGGGGTTACAAAACACCTAACCATCTAAGCAAAACAAAGAGTGAATGTTATTGCTGGAAATGCTCAGTCACAACTCAACTCCTATCTAAGAGGGGTGTGTCCTCACCTGCACTTTTGTCTGCTCATGCCAATCATTAAGGGCGATCATTGCAAAAGAGAAAGACACACAGAACAAACATATGCAAGAAGGGTAAGCTAACTTAATAAAGAGAAATCATGCAGTTTATTAATTAAGCACCAATCAAGGTTTATCACATTTATCAGAATTGTTCAAATCACCACAATCATAACACACATTCATGATTCTAGACTCGATATCCGGATTATGTAAGAGACATTGGAACTCTTGGTGGCTTGCACCTGTGACGGTTCCCAAACTATGCAGAGTTTAGGGCACAAGGAGTATTCACCCAACAACTCCCAGGGTAAGTGCCCTTCACATCTATGACGGATCGGGTCCATAGACTAGGACCTCCTACTACTTCTCCCGACATAATCAATTATACTCTATATGAGTCTTAATGGTTATTGGAGCGTCAAGATACCACCAAAATGAGTCATCATGTCCTTACATTCACTAAAGCCATCATCTTTAGAATTTCCCTTGAAAACCTAATTCCATCACATTCTCTAATGAACCAAATCCACACAATTCCATAGCATATACTATTATTCTAAAACTCACGTACAGGATAGACAATTATCACATCAATTCAACTAGCATAGCTTCCTTTAATCTAAAATAGAGAAGAAATCCAATTCTACATTGAATCTCGCTCAAGCTAGAGGATCTCGCTTGAGCTAGAGAGTTGTCTCGCTTAGGCGAGCCACTCTCGCCTGGCCGAGACTTCAAACAGAGAGCAACCTCAAAATTTGAGCGAATTCTCGCTCAGGCTAAACTGTTTCGCCTAGACGAGAGTGACTCTCACTCAAGAGAAACGAGCTCACCTATGCGAGACCTCGCGCAACAACATGGTTGAATTTCTGGTATTTTCGCTCAGGCGAGGGCTGCTCGCCTGGGCGAAATCATCAGAATACCAATCTGTTTTCACATGCAAACCACACAGTTCATGCTAAATTTGCAATTCACCACACACAATTGTTCCCACTCATCAATCAACACCCAATTCATGCAATTCTAGCCCTAGTCAACAATGTTTATGCGAAATTAGAGTGAAATGTTAGCTTCCCTTACCTTTTTCTGGTGAATGCTTTGGTGAAAGCAACTTCAGAGAGGAAAAGTAGAATTCTTTAGTTCAACCTAAATAATTCATCATCAAGACACATGGAATGAAGGAACCCTTGATTAAACTCAGAACAGAAACATAATTTCAAGTTTAAGCTGGAATTGAATCCCAAAACGGTAATGGAGACTTACCTAGAAGGAGAGAAGTTGAGAATGGAGAGAGTAGGAGGTCCTGTTGAGGTCACTCTTCCAGAATTTGTTCCAAGTGTAAGGAAAGGGATTTATATAGAGAGTGATTAAGGGTAATTGTGTAGAAAGTGGTGGTGAGGCAAAGAGAGAAGAGGCAGGAGTGGGGTGTATGTGTTTTAGTGTTCTGGAATGAGAGAAGAAGGAAATAATAAAAAGGGGGTATCACATTTTGGACTCACTTGCCAAAATCAATGCTCTTGCTCTTCCCTTTTCTCTCCACAAATGCTTTGCTAGGGTTTGGATCTTACCCTTCTTTGCATTAACTCAACCCCATTCTTCAATCCATGTAGGTTGATTCTCCACCGTAACTTTTTCATTCCCAGCTCTGTCATCATGATTCTAACTAGGATTCACCATGGTAACCCATTTTGAATCTATTCCACTATTTTACAAATCGTGAATCTGCTCCGTGGTCAGTAGTACTCACTTGCTTGGGTGTAGGGATATTCTGCTAGCTTTTTCCAAGTAAGGGAAGCTAAGGTTTATGTATTTAAAGTTATTTTGCCGATTTTTTGTCTGTTTGTATGGTTGTGATGCTTGAATGATGTTGTTGGTCGAATAAAAAGGTATGGTGTGTGAGTATGTTTGATTGATGTGGCGCTACTCTTTTTCTACATTGCACACTTTTCTTAAAATGAAGATTCCTATTGAATTAACCGTTGGATCGAGCTGAAATTTTAACAGTTGATCCTTAAAACAAAATTCTTGACTTTGACTGGTCGGATCTTTAATCGGAGCTCTATAGTGAGAGCAGTTTTTATCGCAAGGTCACTGTAGTTTGGTTGTTGACAACATTGCACATTTTTCGTAAAATGAAAGTTACTACTTCGTTAACTGTTGGATCGAGCTGATATTTTAACAGCTGATCCTTAACACATAGTTTTTAACTTTGACCAGTCCGATCTTGAATCGGAGTTTTGTAGTGAGAGCCGTGTTTATCGCAAGATCACTGTAATTTGGTTGTTGACAACATAGACCTTTGTTGCTTGTTTGGTGTACAAATTTCTTTATAATTATTCAATTAAGTTGGTTCTTATTTCATTTAGTTCTTGATTCAATCATATTTAATTTGAATATAAATACAAAAATTTTCTAAGCTTTACACAAGCTGTAGTTTTATTTCTAAAATCCCAAAAATCGTTTGCATAATGTGATGTTAAGTTGGATTGCTATGTTAAAGCATGAGATGAGTGAATATGCATGAGTAAAGATGGTTATAGGTGGTGAATGATGAGTTTGGCATGATCTTGGTATGGAATATACATGAATGGTTGGTTATATATGTGGTCATGAATTTGGTATGAGCAATAATGTTACATTGATGGTTGGAATCATGGTTTTGGTTGGGTTAGGACGTAATTCCACGATAGTTTCGTGGTGGTGCCTCATTGGTTAGGATGTAATTCCATGAGCCTCTAGGTGAGACCTCATGGTGGTGCCTCAGTTGGTCAGGACGTAATTTCATGATCCCTGTTAGTGGGAGTTTATGGTGGTGCCCCATCTATATAATTTAGTAAGGATTCAGTGTAAGGTTGCATCCTGACACTCTAAGGAGTCAGTTAGTCTCACATAGAGCGGATTGACTCTTCTGGTGAAAGTAGCAGGAGGCTTGAAACCCATTAAGGGCTAACCTTGTGTGTGGGGTTGAGACATTGTAACACTTAGCTCAGGGGGAGAACAGCTCGGTAGAGCAGGGTAATCCACCACAAGTGTAAGCATCTGCTGAATCCGACTAATTATATATATCCGGATGAGTCGTTTCTGAGTCATAGTGTTTTGTGTGCAAGTCATAACATGATTGGTTGACATGAGCATCTTGGACTATGAAATTATATGTAATTGTATCTTAAACCATTTTTTGCTCTAACTTACCCTTTGTTTGTTTGTTTGATTGTTATGTGTGTGGTTTTCTCTTTTTACGATGATTATCAATTTATTGATGTGAGCAGATGCGAGAACTCCCCGTGGTCATCAGGGTGATGGAGGTTCCGCTGCTTAGTATGTGTTGGGACAGATCTCGCTTTTCAGAGTTTACTTTAGGGCTATGGTCCATGTATTATCTGCTCTCTAAGTATTTATTTTAAACACTATCGAACTATTTTCTTTGTCTAGTTATTAACATCGTCGTGTGTCCTAGTATTTCATTTTTAAGTACCTAAGATATTTGTAAGGAGTGACTTGATACCACAAATTGGCCCTTTATGTTATCTGTGTAATATTCCATTTGATTATGTTAATATTTAAATGGGGTGTTATATATATATATATATATATATATATATATATATATATATATATATATATATATATATATTATTTTATAATTCTATCTATTTTTAACTAGATAATATTTAGTGTTTATTAAATTAAAATATTTTTTTTGTATTTAAATACATAACCATATATCTTCTCAACCAAAAATAATTATACAAATTATAATTTAAAATAATTGTATAATTCCTAATTTTTTTTTTATAAAATCATTTATATTTGATTTTTTAAAATTATATTCTTCTATATATAAAATAGGAATACGCATACAAACTCTATTAGTATTTAATAAAACACTTAATATACAGAATTTATTATAGTAAACTAATAAACTAAATGTGCTAGGTTCATTAAACATTTTATTGCATTAAAGTTGATATAATATTTTAGTAAATATTTATTAAATTAGTAAAATATTTATTAAATGTAATAATATATTTAATTTGCCAAATCTTTTTAAATATACCAAATTTTGTATATTTAAATGAAACATTTAATTTTGTTAACTAAATTTACTGTATTTAATAAAATATACCAAATTAAGAATTAAACTATGAAAAGAAAGGTTAGTTTTAGAAAAAAAAAAACAAAATGTTGAATAAAAGCTTAAAAATTATTTTGAAAGTTGTTTTCACTATCATATTCTCGTTGGGGATTGTATGACAATTTTCCAAATAGTTTGACAGGCTTTCATAAACTGTTTGAAAGATGGAAAATGAGTAAAAAACTACTTTTCTATTTATTTAGCAACAAGAAACATATTGATTTATATTTGTTCACTCCACAACAATGTTAGATTTAATTTCATTTATAAAATGAAAAGAATTCCATTAATATTATAAATATTCCAAATATCATTTATAACTTCTACCTTAAAATAAGTATATAAAATTATACTCATAACTATCTTATCATTTTTTCTTGAAATTAAGTATCACTTCTAAGCCAATATATATGTAAAAGTATCATCTTATTACTCCAAATATCACTTTTAACTTTATCTTATCAACGCGAAAAATATTTATACTATTAGAAAGTTATTATATTTATAAAAAAATGTAAAGAGCAGACTTTATAAAAATACAAAAGATAAAACATGTGTAAAAGTACGAAGAAAGGTACACATATCCCTTTAGTAGTGTATGTGAATCATGTAATTTTACTTAGGTCATCTATTTCATTGAATCCGAAAGCACTCAAGAACAACTTTTCATATAGATAAAGGATAAATGTCATTCATTCCATTAAATCTCTAAAGCATAAAGGGATAATCTCTCGTAGAGAGAGGTATCCTATAATTTTAAGATCCTGTCTTACTTTTCTATATTATGCAATTATTGAAAACTATTAAGTTTTTACAATTTCAAATACTACTCACACTACAAGAAAACATAGATTTTACTTTCCAATAATTTTGTCAATTAAATTACAACATTATTAACGTTGGCTTAATCGACTCTAATACCATGCTAATGATTTTTTTAGAAAAACTAAAAAGAGCAAAATTATTTTTAATTTTTTTAAATAAATAAATATTTGTGTTATTACAAGATTAACAGACACGACATTAAATAAGTAAGGTTAGTGTTAGGTTATCATATAGTGACCTTATTTATTTATAATATTTATATTTATTTAAGTCAGTATTAGCTAAATACATGTTAACTATAAAAAAAACTAAAATAAATATTAAAAATAAATAAGATTAAAACTAACTTAACAAAAATTAACTTTATTTATTTTTAATATTTATATTTATTTAAATTAGAATTGAGTAAGTGAAAGCTAACCATACAAAATTAAAAAAGTAATAAAAATAAATAAGGTTAGCATCAAGATATTCAACACTAACCTTATCTAATTTTAATATTTTATTTATTTAAGTTAGTGTTGGCTAACTCGTTAAGTGATATATTGTGTGTTCTTTATAATATATATTATCTCTGTGTTTTTTATATCGAATATATACTATCTCTATGTTTTCTTTATATTGAATATATATTGTAAATTATTTTTTTTATCAAAAGGCTCTCATATTTAAAAGTAACAAATTTTTCCGCTCATAATTTTCTTCTCTCACTTTCTATATAAATCTTATCACACTTATGATCTACATTCACATTCATAAATCTTTCTACACTCATCTCTTCATCCACACACATTTCCTTTATCAACATTTTTTCCTCTTTTTTTTCCCTCTTTTTCTTGTTCATCTGCATTCTTCTCCTTATCTCCTTCATTCATACTCATTACCCTCTTCATCTACACTCATCTTATTTATTTATACTCATCTTCTTAATTCATTATAATTATTTATTTATTTATATTATTATTTGAACATTGAGGTATTTATTTCTGTTATTGGTGTCGGTCAAATTGACACAAATTAAACAATTGCTTTAATTAAAGATTAATTTAAAAATTAGTGATAAAACTGCTAACGAATTAATGTTCGAGATTTTACGGTCACATATACATGCAATACAAACGGACACAAAGCGTCAATAGTGTCATTTCTTTTATTTATTGATTGAAAAGTCCAACCAATTATATATATATATATATATATATATATATATATATCATAATAGTAATAATATTACTATTAATAATATTGTTAAGAACAATTTAAATTTATATCTTAAATTTACCCTTATTTATTAAATTCTTAGCCTTACTATAAAATTCAGCAACATGTTATTTATTCTATCACATAATCTTTCACATCAAATTTATTTGTTTACTTTGATCAGAGCTAGAAAAGAAAAAATTGTTTTATTTATTCAATTGATGCTTATGTGATATATTTATAACATATTTTTATTAATTAAACTGAATTTTAAATTTCCTATACAAGTATATAATTAATTAACTTATTTCCTATATAAAGGCCATATAGTTAATGTAAAAGATATTTATTGATTAAAATAAATGAAGACGCACTCGTCTACATGTATTAATTGAATATATAAAGATCATTCATTAATCATAAAAAAAGGTTAAATAGTTGAAAATAAACTACCAATTTACTACTTGACACTAATTTGTTAAATTGGTTCTTAAAATTAATAAAATGTTCTCCAAAACATTTACATCATTAATTCATTTAGTCTTTAAGGTTATAATAAAAAATTAAATTCATCCTTGAAATAGATAAAAATACAAAATATTCTTAAAATTATAAATTTATGAATCAATTAGTCATTTAAATTGTAATAATAAAACAAATTGGACTTAGATTATAAATGTATATATAATGAAACTTGTTTCTTATATTAATATTTTAATGAATATAAATTAATTCATAGCCTATACTTTTAAGGACCATGCCATTCTTTTATTTATTTAAAGGATCAGTTAGATTCTCAATATGATTGTAACTAAATTGATCAAGGACATGATGCAATTGAAGTATTATTTTATCATTTTAAAATATTTAAGGACTAATTTGATAAAGTATTACCATTCTCATGAGCTAAATTGATAGTTTGCTCATCAATTATAACGAAAATTCAAAAGTAAGATATTGTTAAAGAAAAAAAAAACATGTCTTTTTTATACGTTAGAAAGATTTGAAAATTTTCAAATCAAATATTCCTAGTTTATCCAAATAGGTAGTGTATTTTGTATTTTGCTTAGTAATGATTTTTTTCCTAACGGGGAAAGTGAGACTAATTAATCTCCACAATATATATATTATCTTCAATGTATGAGCATATAGTGTCTAAGTACTACATAATTTATTGTTTTCAGTACGTAATGGTATAACACTATTTACATTACCAAATTTACTACTAGTATTTAATTAGTGGATGTCTTAAATAGGTATGCAATTTAATCATTATTTTAATTTAATTTAATGAATATTATTTTAAATTAAGTAATCAAATTAATTGTCGGTTTCTAGACACATTTTTTTCGTTCTAGTTTAACTTATGAGAACATGACAAGAAATTAAAAGTGTTTTATATGTTAGGTTTTAATTTCTCAATAACTTCCAACAAAATATTATATTATTCTTTCAAAGGTAAAATATGTTTTCTTTTTTCTAAACTATTATAAAACCTATGTTTCATTTATGTACTTTACCAAACTCATGTAAAATATCTTTTTTTACCAAAAATATTTGTGAAATAACGTCTGTTTATTATATGGGAAACACTCACATATTCTTTGATGAAAAAGATGTTTTACGTAATTGTTATAAACTAAATAATTTATAATTTAGTTTATAAACATATTTTTTATAATAGTTTGAAAAAAAAAACATAATTATCTCAATGGTATTATGAGAGGAACAGTTGTTATGGTAATTGTAATTTCACAGGAAATTTGAATAATAACTAAACATGTTGTACAAGTAATCTTATTTTAACATAATAATATCCTTTCTCTTTTTCCCTCCTTTATTTTTGTTCTTATCTATGAACAAACGTAGAAAAGCAAGAGGATTAACTCTGTTCTCCCAGAAATAGTAAAAGGAAATCACAGATAAATTGAATATTTTGTTTGTTTTTATGAGGTAAGAAGTTAAATATTAAATAGTGAAAAAGAACCCTAAACAAACGTCTCCATCTTTGTGCCCCTTTTTCATCACTCTGAACTTTATTAGGGGTTCTCTCTGCAGTTCCTGATTCTGAAGAATTCAATCCATGGCTCCTTCAGCTGCTGAAAACATGCCCAATTATCGTGTTAATCACTGGAGGGAAGATGAGGATCAAAAGCTAACCCAACTTGTTCAACAACATGGTCCTCAGGACTGGAATGCAATTGCTCAACATATACAAGGACGAACTGGTAAATCTATCAATTAATTAATTAGAGTAGTATTTAAGATGATTAAATGTCCCCTTAAAAATATATTTGGATTACTTTATGAAAATATATATGCAATTCCTATGTCCTTTTTTTTATATCATTGCTGCATATCTAGAACTCAAATTGAGTACCCCATCATGTTATTTGTTACGAAAATCTAGTGGAATAAAATTTAGAATATAATTTGGCTTTTGACGGTGAAAAAATTAGTTTTTTTTTTTTTTACTGATAAATCTCAACTAAACATTTATACAGGAGTGGTAAAGATTGGTTTGTTGATCAAATGGTTGGGATCATGTTCTTCTTTTCTTTCATGTTCTTACAAGGTTTTCAATATTTTAATTAGTTGAATAAAATGATTATATTTTAATTAATTAATCAATAGTATTTGATAAAATGTATTTGCTTCCATTAATCTAATATAGGCTCTGTTAAGTGGGAATTAAAATTAAAATAGTATAAAATATAATCATTGGGAAAATATTTTATTATGATACACTAAATAACAAGTACAGAAGATAAATATTCAGAACACGAAAATAATTCAGAACATTTTTTTATAGTGCTGATTTTTTTTACATCATCAACCATAATAAGTTGGTTGGAATCATGTTCTGATTTATTTATTGCACAAAATTCATATCAGTTTTAACAAGTTTAATCATATTTGATATTTCTTATGTCACGTACCAGCAGATAAACTTGGAGAGAACATTATGAACAGAATTTATATATTATTATATAAAATTCTTGTGATGCAGATACAGTATAGTATAATAAAAAGGGTAGAAAACTAATGCATAATATCATAGTGTTAGTATAATACATGAGTATTTTGAAAAGTGGTTTTCATTATTGTTCAGGGAAAAGTTGCAGATTAAGGTGGCGCAATCATCTTGATCCTGGTGTTAACAGAAACCCTTTTACGAGAGAAGAAGAAGAGAGACTCCTTGCAGCTCAAGAGGTTCATGGAGCAAAATGGGCAACCACAGCCAAACTCTTCGATGGGAGAACCGACAATGCCTTGAAAAACCATTGGCACGTTTTGATCGCACGAAAGCGAAAGGAAGCCAACAATGGAAGTTTGCAAGACCTAACGATGAACGCTTCAAGTTCTTCCTCCTCTCACCATCACACATTGTTTGACATCATGAACTTCAACGCTGCACGAACCCCACTTCCACCTTCCTTCAGCCCTATCAATTTTGGATCAGTGCCATCTTTCTCAGACTCTTTTCCTGGGAAGGAAGGGAGTCATCCTTTTGGGCTGTTGAATCATCGTGATGCTGCTGCTGCTGCTGTTTCTTCTTCTTCTGGTGGAATCATGATGAGAAAGGGCTTGTTTCATAGCTCATCATCAGCATTCACTAGGTTTAAGGGTTCTTCTTCCTCTGATGATGATGCTGGATTCAAGGATGTTACTTTCTATGATTTTCTTGGTGTCGGTGCTGATGATGATGATGATGATGAGTGAAGTGTTTTTAATATTAAACTTTACTACTATGTTACTGGACTCTCTTTTTCTGTCTCTCGTTTTCAAAACCTTGCACTAACTAAAGTTTTAAGTAGTGATTACAGTTAACCACATTGTAATCACAATATGATTGTTAATTGAGACTTCTAAAATTCTGATATACTGTGATTAAACGTGGATATATAGTAATTTAAAACTATGGACACATATATATACTAAACTAGTTGGAGTTGTAAATATGTCTTGTGTTCAAGGTAGTGAAAATCTACAACTTTTTACTTAAATTTCAGCATTATTAATTTTGATCAAAGGTGATATAATATATATATATATATATATATATATATATATATATATATATATATATATATATATATATATATATAGCAAGATTGCCACTGTATAGTAGTAATAATATGTGAGTCAATCTGTGTTAATATTACTGGTTAATTTTCATCTTCTCCATTGGTCATACAGAGGAAAATTTTTCTAATGCATGCTAACTAGTTAAGCAACTGCAACATTGTTTTTTTTTTATGTGAATTTTGTTGAAATTTTTTTACAGGGATAAACTAAAAAGATTGACTATATCTGATATATAAGTTCATTTCTATATATCTGATATCACTTTCGATATAAAATTTTAAAGTTTAATATTTATAGATCTTGTTTTTTTATGTATACCACTCATTTTTTTTTTTCATTTCTACTAATTATGAGACTGAATTTCCTAACAAATATTTGAACACAATTATGATTTATTTATTTGCCTATATATGCGTTTTACTCATCACAAAAAAGAAAGATATGCATGGTTGATGATGTGATATATAATTTAAAAAACTAATTTATTGAAAGAATAGAGAGAGAATGTAAGAAAAAGTGTGAGAGTATATTAAATTTGTTATCTTTATATGCTAACAAATATACTTTTATGAGATTTGTTAACATATGTTTACTTATTTTTTATTTGAAATAGGTTAGCGACTATACCTTAAATTATCTTAAATTACATACTTAAACTAAAAATAGACATTTCTGAACAAATGGTTTGATGTTTAATAATGTATATCCGCTTCCTTTTCTGAAGAAATATATCTAGAAGTTATAAATGCAATTTTCTTATAATGCATATAAAGGATAACTTTAGAGTATTCTGACTTAAAACTAGTGCATGTATGTGAATAAATCCATTTTTAAAGCTAAAATAAGTTTAATTCATTTATTTTTATATTAAATTTTTTATGAAAATATTTTTTAATCTCTTTTATATCTTTTCATATTTATTTTTAAATTGAATTGGAATATTTTTAAAGGAAATTACCAATAGTTAAACAAATCTAAGATATAAGCTATTTACTGCAAAATATTATTTGTCATATAATTTATATATTTAAAATTATTCATTTATTATAAATTTTCGATATATATATAAAATAGACATTAATAAGGCGTATTTCACGTATTAAATTGTATGTTTTCTTAAAGATGGAAACAACTATGTCTCCTCCTGTAATAATCTCCAATTGGCTTTCACCAAAAATTAAAAGTATAATTTCATAACCAAATTAAAGAAGTTTTATTATTTATCAACTAATAATTAAAAAATTTAAAGAAGTTTTGTTAATTATTAGTTATGTATTGCTTTTAAAAAATCACAAAGCATTTTAATGTCGTTTCGGTTAATTACAGTTTTAGCTCTTCTACATAATCAATATGCCATTAGCTCATGTATATTTTATGCTTAAATTAATTCCTTAACTTTTTCTTTCCCTAAAAGCTATGCAAATTTAAACGATTATGTTGTATTTTTATGAAAAATTAATGTTAAAATCTTAATTCAGTCCTCTAATTTTCATGAAAAATTCAATTCTATCTTTGATTTTTATTTGATTTGTAAGACCCACTTATATTTTAGTCCTAATGCTTAAGGGTTACCCTAAATCAGTTGCACCTAGGGCTAGTCCATAGGGAGCCAAAGACCCTAAACTACCCTAACCATCTCATTCTCTTCACTTTTCAGAAAACAGCCACCTTGCTCCTCTCCTTTTCCCCTCAACAGTGCTCTCCTAGGATTTTGAAACTCATTCGTCTTCAAGTGAGTTCAACCCATTTTTCCACTCACGTAAGTTATTTTCAGTTCATACTCTTCTCTTTTGGTTTGTTTTTTGTGATTCCAACTGAGGTTCGTCATGATAACTTCGTTCCCTATCTGTCCATCATTTTTCCAGCTCACTAAATTGTCCTAGGAGCTGTGGTGTTTCTCTGGTCGTACTTAAACCCTCACAGTAGTTGTTTCCAGGTAAGGGAAGCTAAGGCTTACTTGTTTGATTCGATTTTTGCTTGCCTTGCTACTGTTTCACGATTTTTGGACTTGTGTGCTACTGTGAATGTATGGAATGCCTTGTTATGCTATGACTGGTATGTATGTAATGCCTTGTTTCACGATTTCGGGTATGTATGTATGGCTGGTGTAGGGAGAACAATGGCGAGATCTGATGTTTTCGCCCAAGCGAGCCTGTCTCGCCTAGGTGAGACTAGTAGAAAAAGGCCTAGGTTCATACTCGAGCTCTCGTTTTGAGCGAGGTACTACCTCGCTTAGGCGAGAGGGGCTCGCCTAAGCGAGAACTCGTGGGAACTTAAGGCACGTCGCTACAGTTGTACCCTAGGCGAGGAACCTCACCTTTGGGTGAGGGGTAGTCTCGCTCAAGCGAGGAGGGCTCACCTAAGCGAGAACTCACGAATTTTGCAGGGGCTCTCTATTGGCAGTCTCGCCTAAGCAAGGACCTGTGGCTTGAGCGAAAGACCTCTTTCGCCTGAGCGAGGGTCCCTGGCTTGAGCGAGACTGGTATGGGAATTTGCTCCATGGTTGTTCTTTTCCATGCTTTTGGTTGTTGATTGTAAGTTTGGTTTGGATTGCCCTATTTAAAGTACGAAAGTATATGAATATGCATGTAAGATCTAATGGTATGAGTTGGAATGGATGAGTTTGGCATGATATACGTATGAAATGTGGTTGAATGGTTGATGATATATTGGAATGAGGTTGGTATGGTTAGGACGTAATTCCACGAAGGTTTCGTGGTGGTGCCTCATTGGTCAGGACGTAATTCCATGGATCTCTAGGTGAGATCTCATGGTGCACTAGTAGAGTAAGGGCTTTTGGCCCCGATTATTTTTTATACTCTACCCTGGTTCCAGAACCGAGGCATATTAGGGTGAGGCCAAAAGGGATGGCTTTTGGCCTCGGGTGTGAACCGAAGCCATAAATTTACTCTTCTGCCTCGGTTCTAATGTGAACCGAAGCCATTGTGTCAAAAAAATTTAATTAATTAAAAGCTCGCGACGACACATATGGAGCTCTTGAAGCAACGATGGTCGTGGTAGCGTCCGTAGTGGAGGCGTTCTCGTCGTGGTAGCACGTTCGTGGCGGGTTTCGTGGCTCATGCACAACAGCAGTTGTCAGTGGTGGTTTGTGGATCTACAGGGGTCGCGATAATGTTTGCAGATCTGGTTTTTTGATTTGTAGGTTTCGCTATCGCCGATCTGGTTTGCACAACCACTGATGGCGTTGTGTGAATGCGGGAGAGCTCACAATGGTAATGACACTTCTTCTCTTGTAGTGTCTCTTTGTGGCAATGCAATGATGTGTTTTGAACCCTAAATCTGTGAACCCCAAAGCAACACAAACAAACCAAAACGCAAAATAAAAAAACGCAAAAGGAAACCCATTTTTTGGACTCACCGGCAACGAGAGGCGACAATGCAATCGGCGACAGTGGATGGCACGACGGAGGCGGCGACGCGCGATGGCAGCTAGTCGGCGATGGAGCTAGACAGTGGTGGTGGTAGAGAGTGCAAAGGGTTCGCGCAGAGAGAACTGTGAGAGATGATGAATAGTGGAAATGGTTCACGAATTGGAAATTATAACAGGCTTTATGGCCTCGGTTCAATTAATAACCGAGGCCTAAAGTACTTACTGCCTCAGTCCAATAATAACCGAGGCCAAAACATCTGACGCTGGTGGCATTTTTGAAATTTTATAACATGCTTTATGGCCTCGGTTCAATTAATAACCGAGGCCTAAAGTACTTACTGCCTCGGTCCAATAATAACCGAGGCCAAAACATCTAACGCTGGTGGTATTTTTGAAATTTTGGTTACTGGATTGCCTAATAGGCTTTGGTTCGTTTGTAACCGAGGTATAAAACTACTTACTGCACCGGTTTTTAGGAGACCTGAGGCAAAAAAGTTCAAAAAAATTGCAAAAATGCCACCACCTCCTTATAGGCTTCGGTTTCACTATAACCGAAGCCTATAAGGCGAGTTAAAAAGTCAAATCTGCACTAGTGGTGGTGTCTCATTGGTTAGGATGTAATTCCACGATAGTTGCATGATGGTGCCTCATTGGTCAGGACGTAATTCCATGACCCCTGTTAGTGGGAGCTCATGGTGGTACCTCATTCTTAGGACGTAATTCCACAAAGTTCGTGGTGGTGCCTCATTATATAATTTAGTAAGGATTCAAGGTAAGGATTGCATCCTGACACTCTAAAGAGTTAGTTAGTCTCACGTAGAGCGTACTGACAAAAGTGGTGAGAGTGGTAGGAGGCCTTAGATCTTTGAAGGCTAATCTTGTGAGTGGTAGGGTGAAAACCATTGGCAATTGGCTCTACAGAGTAGTGGAGGCCACCACAAGTGCAAGCATCCGGTGAATCCGACTAATTATATGTATCCAAATAAGTCGTGTCTTGAGTCTTAGTGTATTGTTTGCAAGTCATCACATGCTTGGTGGATGTATGTATCGTTGGCTATATGAATTGTATGCAACGACATGATAAATCATTTTCTACTCTAGCTTACCTTTTCTGCTTGTTGTATGTTCTATGTGTGGTTTTCTCTCTTTGCGATGATCATTAATTTATTGATGGGAACAGATGCGAGAACTCCTCGTGGTCAACAAGGTAATGGAGACTCCGCTGCATAATCTATCTGTGTTGGATTTTCGCTGAATTGAGTTTTCTTTTAGGGCTAAGGCCCATGTATTGTCTTGCCTTTGGGCTTTATTTCTGAATATTGTTAGTCCCTTACTCTATTTTGTTATTGACATCATGGTGTGCCCTAGTTCATTTATGTTTCTTCTGGATAACTGTAAGAAGTAGTGACTTTATACTCCATGACTTGCTTCTTATATTATTTTGTGTGACATTTCATTTAATTAAGGTCATTACTTAAATGGGGTGTTACATGATTCAATTTAGTCCTTTAATTATTTAAATTGATTCAATTAAATCTTTTTCATTATATTGACGTTAAATTTTTTATAATTTATACATCAAATCACTTCACCTACAAAATAAAATTAATTTGAATAGTTACACTTTTTTGATGAAATAATTTGATATAATAATTTTAATGAAAATCTAACATCAATCTAACTAAACATAATTGAATCATTTTATAAAAGTAGAGGACTAAATTAAACCAGATAAAAACTAAGGATCTAATTGAATTTTCTATAAGAATTATAGGACTCCAAAAGTATTTTAGCAAAAAATTAACTTCGTATTTGTGTGAAGTTTCCTAGTTAAGTATATCATCATTATCATATTTTTCTTTATAAAATTTCCATTTTCAAATTCATCATAAGTTTCAAATATTGAGTGAAGAAAATGGTTGCCCTCAAGCCGTAGATGACACAACTAAGCAGCCTCTAGACCTAAACCTATAACACCCTCTCGATTCCAGCAAATCCTAGATGATCGTCATGTATGTCGTATGGTATGTTTAAACATTTAGATTTTGATCAAACTCCTACCTCTTCCTTCTCATGTTTTATCAAGTTATGCTAGATCTAGAATTTGGTGGAGTTGACCCTAAAATCAAGGGATATAGGTCCAAAACCCTTTTTACAATAGAGACCACTATCAACAAACCCTTACAATTAGTTTGTTATAAGGTGAGTCATGTTCCTAACTATAGATTTGTGAATTACATTTGTGTTTGGATCGGTTGATATAAGCGGAAATGCGAGCGTGAAAATGCAGAAAAAGTGAAAAAATAATGTTTCTTAATTTTGAAGAAAAAGGTGAGGAAAGTTCATAACCAGAGCCGTGTAGTGTTCTAATTGCCCTCCATTTTCTTAGATGCAATATACAACTTCGCTTTTTCACATGCATGGTACAAATTCTTTCTCATGGAAAGACACACGTAGTCCTGAAATTAGAGAGAGGGAAGGAGTGCACTTGAAGAAAAAATGATTTTGAGCACATGGAGAATCGATTCTCTTCTTTCTGATTTTGAAAGAATAGGTTCTTGTCTTATTTTAACTCATAGGGAATCAATTCTCCTACACTTCCATTACTTTGTCGTGGGTGACTTGTGGTGGTGGTGGGTCCTATTCTTGGTGGCCTGACACATATTTAAGGATGGAGAGCATGATCAGCGTCGTGGAGGGAGGAGAGTTGAAAGAGGAAGTCCTGGTGTCACGAGAGGACCTTCAAGTGGTGCTGGTTCTCGAGGAGGTGGATCGTGTGATAGAGCTTCTTGGCAATGGAGACTAGGGATTCAGGGGAGAGGACGATGCAAGAGAAGGAAGGGGATATGAAGGTATAGGCAACCACACCACCACATGTATGTTAGCACTTTGTTAGACAACAACTCTATAATCTTGTGAACAAACTTTATTCACCTTTTGTGTTGTTGTTATTCATACAATACATTATATTTATAGACCCACATTTCCTCACCATTGTACTCTCAACAACTATAAACGGCTATAAATGGCTAACTTATTAACTACCTAGACTCCAACGGCTAGTGCATTAACCACTCACAACGGCTAGTTTCTTACAATGGCTAGTTACCCATAGTGGTTAATACATTTAAGTTTATTAAAAACCCAACAAAACTCCCCCGTAAACTTAAATGCTTCTTTTATTCTCCATCTTTGTTCCTTTATTCTTCATCACGACTTCCAACGTGCAATAAATCTTCCCACATTGTGCTTGTCCCTTTCATGAATAGTTAAGTTCTTCGCTTTCTTCATGACTGACTTCCCTTTCACTTTATCTATGGTTAACCTGTACTTCGCTTTTCCTGTGGCTAACTTGTTCTCTACTCTCTCAGTTTTTTCATCCTTACTGGCAAACTTGTTTTTCTCTTTGGCCGACTTGTTACTCATTGGGTTCTTTGTCTTTGTGGCCGACTTGTCGTCAACTGAGTTCTTATCAATAGGCCGACTTCCTTTTGAATGATCAGACCACACCCACGTATTATTGTGCTCAATCTCCTCATCCATTTCAAGTCACCACTTCTCATCTTGCACCTCCAGTGCAGCTCTCAGATCCTTCTCAACTTGTAACTGTTCTTGCAAACTTGAAACATCTTCTTCAAAGTCCAAGTGCCGCTTTTGCAAAGCATGTTTCCTTCTCTATAAGCTTGCTTGTAAAATTAAATTGTCTCTAACCTCCTTTTCAATACTCTGTTGCAAGTCTCTTTTTTTAATCTCTAACCTTTGGATTAGAAGTTCTTCTTCTTCAAATTCTCCATGCTACTTGGTCTTCTTGTCGAGTTCACCACTTGCTTATGCTCGGCTCCTGAGCTACACGTCATCATCAACAATGTCGCTTCTTCTTCAACATCTTTTGTGAGGTTGATCGTCTCTTCCTTTCTACTTTCAGATCTACAATCTTTGGAAAAATGTCCGGACTTACCACAACTGAAACACTTGCCTGAGTAACAGTCCTTTGCATAATGACCATACTTGCCACACTTGAAACACTCAACATTTGAGTTACTTGATTGACCTCCTCTCCATGGACCTCGTCCTCTTCCGTGCCAATTTTGTTGACCGAATTGTTCTTTCTCTTCTTGTCCTTAGCTTCTACCACCAAGATCGCTTCTTATACCTCCTCGATATCGTCCTCTACCTTGAGTGTTTTGAGCTTTCTCATCTTTAATTGACATCTTCGTTTGGAGTAATTGATCAAGTGGCTCCCGCTTCTTCTTCTTTCGTTGTTCGTGTGCTTCAAGAGATCCTTCAAGCTCTTCAACCGTGAGCTTTGATAGGTCCTTGGACTCCTCAATCGCACACACCACATTCTCGAAGTTGTTTGTCAATGACCTCAAGATCTTCTCCACAACTCGGCTAGCGGGTAACGTCTCTCCATTTCTAGCAAGTTGGTTCGCCACGGTTTCAACTCGAGTAATGTACTCGGCTACTCCTTCGGTCTCTTTCATCCTCATGCTCTCTAATTCACCTCTAAGTGTTTGAAGTCGCACTTGCTTCACTCGGTCATCTCCCTTATATGCCTTCTCCAAAATATCCCACGCTTCTTTTGAAGATTTGGCACTTGCAATCTTCTCAAAGCCAGACTCATCCATAGCTTGGTACAAGATGTACAAAGCTACCTTGTCTTTCACACGTGCGTCTTTCAGAACTTTCAACTGGGCATTTGACCAACCTGTAGTGTTGGTAGGTTCATCGAAACCATCTTTAACAACCTTCCAATTTTCTTGGGATCCAAGAAGGGCCTTCATTTTGAGACTCCAATTGTCATAGTTGACAGCCTTTGTCAACTTGGGCAGGGAAATACTATTTGTAAGACTGGCCATCTCACTTTCTTTTTTTCTCAAACACTTAGCTCTCTTTTTCAAGCACTCAAGCTCTTTAGCTCTCTCTCTCTTCCACTCAAACACTCAAGCTAACTAGCTCTGATACCACTTTGTTAGCACTTTGTTAGACAACAACTCTATAATCTTGTGAACAAACTTTATTCACCTCTTGTGTTGTTGTTATTCATACAATACATTATATTTATAGACCCACATTTCCTCACCATTGTACTCTCAACAGCTATAAACGGCTAACTTATTAACTACCTAGACTCCAACGGCTAGTGCATTAACCACTCACAACGGCTAGTTTCTTACAACGGCTAGTTACCCATAGTGGTTAATACATTTAAGTTTATTAAAAACCCAAAAATGTAAAGCCATGCAAGTGAAGAAGACCTCACTAGTTCACACACTATATAAATATTAGTTTGTCTTTCTTTTCTTCAAATAAATATGTTATATAAACAATATTTATAATAATAATAATCATAATTATAATAATAATAATAATTCATATTTCATTTTAATGAAATTAACACTAATTATATTTTATTTTAAATTACTTTTTTGACTAAAGACAAAATGATAATCTTTTATTTTTATTAATTAAAATATTTTTTTTATTTATGAATTTATCACGTCACTTATTGTAAGGTCTACTTTTTATGTCCCTAATGTTTAAGGGCCTAACCTATTATGTTGAGCTTAAGGCCATCCCATAGGGTGCCCCAAAACCCTTTTCCAGCCCTAACCCTCTCATTTTGCTGTATTTCCAGAAAATTGCTCCTCTCCTCCCTTTCATAGCTGAAACACAGAGCTTTACTAGGGCACAATCGGAACACCCACTGTTCCACTCGAACGTTTTCTCCGGGTAATTTGAGCTTAAACTTTAACCCTTCCTTTCCATTCCAGTCTCTGGGTTCTACCTTGGGTTGAATTTGAAACATTATGCTAGCCTCTATGCGTCTATTTTCCAATTTCCTGCACTTGTTGGAGTTACAATACTCCTCTCTTCCCCTAGGTTCACTTTGCTTACGTTTTAGCTCCACTCCAGGTAAGGAAAGCTAGGGTCACTATTTTTAAGTTCTTCTGCATGTTTAGTTTGTTTTACGTTATGGGTGATTGATATACATTATTGGATGTGTGATAATACATAGTTTGTGCTCATGGTGTTGTTTGAATCTAGTTTGGCACGTGTGAGAGCAGGTGGGTTCTGCTGAACTTGCCCAGGCGAGCTGGGTGGTTGCGCAAAACGAAAAGCTCTCGCTTAAGCGAGGAGCTCTTGCCTGAGCGAGAACAACAACAATTCATCCCCCTCTCTATTTCGAGGGCTCACCTAAGCGAAGGCCACTCGCCTGAGCGAGAGTAATCTCGCTTGAGCAAGATGGGCTAGCTTGAGCGATACCTTAACGTGAACTCTGTTGCAATCTCACCCAGGCGAGAGCTGGTAGCTTGAGCGAGGGGTTCTTCTCGCTTGAGCAAGAGCTTCTTAGCCTGAGCGAGATTGACAGACTTGATTAGATAAATGTATGTTTCTAATGATTGGTTGGTTTGTTGCTTTAAAAAGTTTATGTATGATGCCTTGTATGTTCTATATGATATAATGGGACTGAAACTGATGAGCTTGGTATGAGTAAATGCATGAATCATGGTTGGTTGGTTGGTTGGATGTTGGCATGAGATTGTTATGCTTGATAAATTTGTGGTTGGTTGGAGAGACATGGTTGTGGTATGAGATTGACGTAATTCCATGAAACTCTTGGTGAGATTTCATGGTGGTGATGGATGTGACGGACATAATTCCATGAATCTTTTGGTGAGATTTCATGGTGGTGTCGTAGTATATATAATTAGGTAAGGACTCAAGTAAGGATTACTTCCTGGAACTCTAAAGAGTCAGTTAATCTCACATAGAGCTGACCAACTTAAATGGTGTGAGTAGTAGGAAGCCCTAGTCTTTGGCAGGATAATGGCCTTAGATGTTTGAAGGCTAACCTTGTGTGTGGTAGGGTGAAACCCATTGGCAATGGCTCTGTAGAGCAATAAAGGCCACCACAAGTGTAAGCATCCAGTGAATCTGACCAATTATATGTATCCGGATAAATTAAGTCTTAGAGTCATATTGTTTGTTTGCTATCACATGTTTGGATGATCAATGCGTTCTTGATTTTATATTGCATGTTTAATTGTATGAGAAAAATCTTTTTACTCTAGCTTACCCTTCTTGCTTGTGTCTGTCTTCTTGTGTGATTTTCCTTTTTGCAATGATCATCAATTCCTTGATGTGAGCATATATGGGAACCCCTGGTGATCGCAGTGATGATGGAAATGTAGCAACGTAGTGGTCATGCGTTGATGTTGAGCTCATGTTTGGAGGACTTTTGTAGTTTTGTAATCCCTTGCTTATGAGCAAGCCCTTTTGGATAATTGTGAACTTTTGTATTATGTTCTTGGCATTGTGTAGTGCCTTTTTTTTCCTTTTGGTATATTTGGATGATTGTAAAATCCTTTATACTATGAGCCTCGTGCTCTTTGGGTATTATAAAGTATGTGATGTTTTATTTAATTATATTTATCTATTAAATGGGATGTTACACTTACTAACTTTTATAGACGATAATCTCAAATCTTTTTTTCTTAATCCAAACAATTTCACCTTCACCTCATTTTTTCCTTCAAATCTACTCAAATTCACTCCTCCAAATCCATTTTCAAATCCAATTGCATTAATTTTTACGTTCTTTCTCTTTTAGAGTGATTATTACAACTTTCTCCTACTTATATGTCAATATGTATTCCAAGGTGTATATTTCTTCTACCGCATAAAGAGTACCTGCATAAGGATTAAAAAAAAGTATTCAATGCATTATCAATTCGAGTTTTCAATCACGAACATATCATTCGTAAGCCATCCACCATCATAAGATATGTAACAGAAAGGAAAGCCTAACAAAAGGCTAACAGAAAGCTATATCTAATACTAACCTTGGACTTTAGTGGGGAATAAATTGATGACAAAGACTAATTAAGTTAAGAATTACTCGAGCTTTTAACCTTTTTTTTGTGCTTTTCTTTTTCTTTAATTACCTTTGATACTACATTAAACCAATTAAGTTGTACGTAATTGCCAAGGGAATCTACACAATTTGCAGACTATTGCTGAGAAAAAGAAAAGAAAATCAAAGTTGTAATTTAAGGGAAGATAAAATAGTGAACCTTGGAGGGTTGATTTTGTTGTTGAAGTTCTCACACTATTTAAAAATTTGGCCAACAAAATTTTTCCATTAAATGAACTTTCTCAGTTAACAATTTTCGTTGTTTTCCCTTTATTAAAGTGAAAAAGTCTAGTCAAAGGGAAAACATAACCATTCCTTTCTTGTGCAGATTCCTACTTACATCATACAATGTTCAGAGTATATACAATTTTTTTATATTTGTTAATATAGTCTGTTAATATAACTTCTATTACGCTAGTTTAGTTCCTATGCTTGCCTATATTAAGGCCTCCTCTCTCTATATCAATTCACTTAGATAATATACCATGTAACGCTCTTTTTCCTTTCTCTGTCATAATCACAACATGGTCTCCAGAGCCTGATTTTTTTTTTTCTCTTCACCAATGACTTCTACAAGCACAACCCAATCTGAAACTGCCTCGATGCCTTCTTCTTCGTTCTCCCTTCATTTCTTCTCCTCCACCCTTAACATCAAGTTAGATAAAGAAAATTTTCTGGTTTGGGAGAATCAAATCCTAGCAACCATTTACGGGTTACAATTCTTCCATTTTCTTGATGGCATTCCACTTCCACCGAAGTTCTTGACGCAAATTGCAAAAGAATCCTCCATTATCAATCCTGCATATGTTCACCATCAACAGCAAGATAACCTCATTGTGGCTTGGTTATTGGGCTCAATGTCGCCTCCTATGTTAACAAAAATGGTAGGTCTATGTACGTCAACCGCTATTTGGCAAAAATTAGCATTCCATCTCCACCGAAGTTCTTGACACAAATTGCAGTAGAATCCTTCATTGTCAATCTTGTAAATATTCATCATCAACAACAAGATAACCTCATTATGGCTTGGCTATTTGGCTCAATGTCGCCTCCTATGTTAACAAAAATGGTAAGCCTACATATGTCAGCCGTTATTTGGCAAAGATTAGCACTCCACCTTCATCGAAGTTCTTGACACAAATTGCAGCAGAATCCTCCATTGTCAATCCTGCATATGTTCACCATCAACAACAAGATAACCTCATTGTGGCTTGGCTATTGGGCTCAATGTCGCCTCCTATTTTAACAAAAATGGTAGGTCTGCGTATGTTTGCCGCTATTTGGAAAAAATTAATGATATACTTTGCAAGTCAATCCAGAGCTCATGTCAAAAAGATGAAGCTTCAACTGAAAGTGTCCAAGAAAGATCGTTCCATATCAACGTACATTCTTGAATTCAAGAAAATCATAGACTCTTTAACTGCCATCGGATCTCCACCTTTTGATATTGAAACCATCCTTGATGGATTGTCGGATGATTACAATGGGTTCGTTATGTCCATCCTCTCAGGCATAAAACCCTATATTGTTGAAGAATTAGAAGCATTGCTTCTTGCGCATGAGGAACGTCTGGAGGAACACAAACAAGTTGATAATGTCTTTCAGGTCAATGCCACCACATCTTCTTGGCATTCTTCCACTTGTGGCAGGTTTCAAGATCGTGCTGGTCGACAACGATTGTATCAAACATCTTCTGTACGTAGAGGTCGAAGCTTAAAGAACAACTCCTCCCATTCAAAAACTTCTTCATCGCATCATAATTCAAATACGCATCTTCAGTGTCAACTCTGCGTGAAATATGGGCACACTATAGCTTCATGTTGGCATTGCTTTGATCAACATTTTCAATCACCTATCCAATTACATAACTCTAAGTTTCTCCTTCCAATATTGATATTTGTGATCAATTGTCTTTTGTCTCTACTATGCCTCAATCTCCTTGGTACCCCAAGTGACTCTTCAAACTTCACATCTATGGCATGCACGCATGGGCCATGCTACTCTTCAAACTATAAAAAGAATTCTACAATGTTCTAACATTTCTTTTAACACTAATTCTATTTTCTGCAACTCTTGTGCTATATCTAAGATACATCAACTACCGTTTACTACGTCTAACACAGTCTACACACACCCACTAGAATTAATCTTTGTTGACATTTGGGTCTAACACATGTTTGCTTTGTTAACAACGATAGGTAGTACATTTCCTTTGTTGATGCTTATTCTAGATCCACGTGGATTTTTCCATGCTTCATTCAAAATCACAATCTTTTGACATCTTTATTAATTTCAAAATCATGATTGAAAATCAATTAGGTATTTCTATAAAAGCCATTCAAATCGATAATGCTCGTGAATTTATACATTTTTTATATGTTCTTAGCTAAGTTTGGCATCATTCATCGTTATACCCATCCTGATTCTCATCCTCAAAATGGGATTGTTGAAAGGAAGCACAGACACATTGTTGAGACTAGTTCGAGTTTCCTTGCACATGCATCTATGCCCTTAAAATACTGGGATTTTGCTTTCAAAGCTGGAACTTTGGTTATAGATAATTTATCCACATTTGTTCTTCAATATAAAACTCCTCATGAAATCCTTTATCATCATCCACCAAAGTTTGAATTGTTTCATGTTTTTGGTTGCACTTGTTTTCCTCTTTTATGTCCATACGATAAGCATAAATTTGATTTTAAATCCCATACATGTTTGTTTCTTGGATATTCTATAACAAGAAAGGCTACTTATGTCATCATCCAAATGGTAAGTTGTATACATCCATGATGTTATTTTTAACGAAAATGAATTTCCCTATAAATGTGTACCCAATATGTTTGCACCTCAATCTTCCATTCTTGTGTCTGGTGGTGATGCTTCTTCGTCAACATTACTTCTTGTTCCCACAACCTCGCATCAATCACATAATCATGTTGCTCCATCAAAATCATTTATACCATGCATGCCTTCTCCTTCATCTTCTTCAGAACATCCTTTAGTCTAAGAAGATGCAGTGTCCCATACTCAAGACTCTTCTCCATCTTCTGCATCCTTGAATTCTGACGCATCCCAGGCTTAAGCTTCGATTGATTTTATGGCCTCCTCCTCAACAAACACTCTTTTTAACATGCATCCTGTAATATCCTGGTCGGATATTACTAATTTAAATAAAATAAAATAGAAATAAATAAAAACTTGCATTTATAATAAGTTATCTTCCCAAAACACGATACATTAAAAACCTTTATCACATTTCCACGTAATTCAAAATCCATAAAAGAAATATAAATGTCATACGAGTTCCAAGTATGTGAAAATAAAAGTTTACAAAATCATGAAAATTCGTAAAATCATAAATTTCCATGAAACGATTTCCCACGCTAGCCCCTCTTCGGCACTATGTCTCACCAGCATCATCTGCAACATCATTTGCTCTCATGTAACGAATTACACGATCATCGCCAAACACAAGCAGATAGGATGAGCTAACAAACAAATTTATAAACAATTTAAATATATATGCATATATCCATCAAAGGAACTTTATCCTTTGATTCCAGGCCATATGACCACCACCATGTTATCCATGTTCTACGTCTTTAGATGATAACCTCAAGATATCCTTTGCTGCCTCCACCTACAAGCCACAACTTGTAGAACATGTGCAGGAAACCTACTATGGACCACACTCTGTAACGCATGTGGTGTTCCCAATACGAACCATACTTCGTATTTGTTCCAAGACTACCAAACTCGCCAGCTAACATTGAGGAGGGCAATCTTTCTAGACCCATCTATATGAGCCACAACTTGCACACTCACACCAGCAACACTTGCCAATCCGAGCCACAACTAAAGGAATGCTCGTGTTCATCCGCCATCCCGAGCCACAACTCAAGAGATATCATTTTGAGCCACAACTCAGGGAATGCCATGTGTTTATCCTCTATCCCAAGCCACAAATCAAGGGATACCATTCTGAGCTACAACTCAAGGAATGTCACAACAAAGTCCATCCTTAAGTAGAGATGTCAAAATGGGTTTCAACCCGTGAGCCAACCCGACTCACCACGGGTTCGAGCCGAGTTGAGTTGAGAAAAATTGAAGTTTTTTAAAGGTGGGTTGAACTTAACCCGGCTCACTTAACCCATGGGTTAAACGGGTTCGAGCTGGGTTGAAGGTGGATTGACTCATTTAACCCACAAACATTTTTTTACAATTTTTTTAAATTTTTTTAATAATTATTTACTACTCCTATCATATATGTTCACAATTTCATATTTTTAAATGCTAGAATGTTGCTCAATAATATTTAAATGGTTTGAATGTTTAATTAATTTGATTGTCAAGTTATATATATTGATACTTTAATCTTTAACTATAATCTTTATAGTAAATTACTCAAGCAACCCTCTTATAAACAATTTTTTATAAATTAGCATGACAAAAATATATAGTTTTTTTTATTTATATTTTGTTGAATAGCATGACAGAAAATGTGTAATATTAGCCATGTTTTCTTAGACTATATGGATACTTTCTTGGAAATAATTCATCATATATTGGTGGTGAGCATGATCAAAACATTGGTTCTTGATTTTACTATGATTGTCATCTCATGGATTACTTAAAAATTTATATTTAAATATTTGAATACTAAAAAATAAATAAATAAATATTTTTTTATGTGGGTTGGTGAGCCAACCCACTTAACCCAACAACCCGTGGTGGGTTGAGCCGAGTTACAAAATTTCTGGCTCACCATAAAGTGAGTCGGGTTGGGTTCACTCATTTTCAACCCGGCTTGTGGTGAGCCAACCCGTGTGAGCCGGGTTGGCTCACTTTGACATGTCTATCCTTAAGATATAACCTAAAACCTTGTAGACCATGCACATCCAACAAGAAGCAAGCCACAAGACGTGTAAAACTCTAAATCTCATTATGCACATGAAGCTACTATTCCAAGCACATCATACCAATACTTGACCATGGACCTAGGATATACATGCTTTCACAAACATGCTCGCTCGTGGTTCTGTCTCTACGAACCTCTTGTCTTGTAGTCCAACTCTATGGACCTCCCCACCCATAATCCAACACACATGATCCAAAAACTATGAACCTTCTCTCTCATAGCAGCCCTCAAGTGTGAGCATGAAACATACGAACCTCCCTGCTCGTATCCTCACACGAGAGCATCATCATATGAACCTCCCCACTCATATGAATTTTAAGATATATTGCTGGCACTACTCATTTTGGCATCCGTTTCACACCAAACACAAATTTTACTCTTTGTTGCTTTGCAGATATTGACATGGGTTCAAATTCTAGTGATCGAAAGTCAACTTCGGGTTTCTGCATATATCTTAGATCGAATCTCATCACTTGGTCGTCAAGAAAGCAAGTAGTTTTTTCTCCCAGCACCACTAAAGCAGAATTTCGCAGCATTACTTCTGCTACAACTGGACTCTCCTAGATGGTTTCTCTTCTTGAAGAGCTCTCCCTCTCTCCTCCTACTCCTAATATATATTTCGATAATCTTGGTGCAGTGTTACTCACTGCCAATCCCATCTTTCACTCCAAAACCAAGCACTTTGCTTATGATATCCACTATGTCCATGATCATGTTCAAACATATTCTAGCCCAGCTTCAACTTGTAGATGCTCTTACGAAACCTGTCCCGAGAGGTAACTTTCAAAAATTTCGTGATAAACTTAGGGTTGATAGCTCACAACCTACACCCTAAGTTTAGGGGGGTGTGTTGAAAGTATATATAGTTATGTTATATCGGTTAAGGAAAATGATATATTGACAAACATTATTTGACAACTTCTCTCACTACCTGACGTGGCAATGTTTTTTGAATTTTATTTTTTTTTTGCACAATTTCCACGTTGGTCATGCTTGAGAGCGAGAGAGAAAGGGAGGTTGATTCATGACAGAAGTGGGTGAAGGGCAAAGAGAGAGAGAGGCGTGGAAGTCGTGAGAGAAGTGGAGAGCAGTTTGTTCTTTCTCCATCCCCAAGTTTGTTCTTCCTCCTTACCCCAAGTTTTTTCTTCCTCCATCTACGAAGTGTCTTCTTCGTCCACCCCCCTAAGTTTCTTCTTCCTCCATTCCCCAAGTTTCTTGTCCTTCATTTTCGAAGTTATTTTCCGACAGGGTTCATCATTTCCCCATTGGTGGAGCAGAAAAAGTATGGGGTTTACCCACTGCAACAAATTTGTGGTATTCGCTGATGTTTGTAGAAATGAGGCATTTTTGTTTCCCTTTTTAGAGAATATTTGATAAAGTGTGGACTTTTTTGTAACAGTGTTATTCAAGAGTGGAAGCAGAAGGTCAGTTGTAGAAAATAATCACTCTAAAGCATAATCTAAAAGATTGGTGTTTCCAGTTTATATGCGAAGCAGTGGGTTCGTAAATGCGAACCTGTATTTTTCTGCATTACTTTGTTATCCTTCACCTTATACCAACCCACCTCATCCACGAAGAAAACATGTTAAATTCTCAAAATTTAAGGGCTACTACTTTCATATGGGTGAGGGAAAACAATGTAATGCAGAAAAGTGCAGGTTCGCACTTACGATAACCCTGCTTTGCACTTAAACTGGATGTTTTTCATATGCAATACGTATGGCACAATCTGCAAAATTTAAAAATATAATTCCTTAGTACTTGGTGTGAGTTAACTTTATTAATGAAGTGTATAAATTACTCACACCACCAACGGGATACTTAGAAGCCAAGTGAAGAATGGGAAAGATTTTGTTCAAATCATTTAACATAGGTTAGCATAACTACACACCTTGGTTTGCACTTAAATCGAGGATGAGGAGTGACACAACCATCTATTGAAATGGGTTAACCTTATACCAACCCGCCTCATCCACGAAGAAAACATGTCAAATTCTCAAAACTTAAGGGCTACTACTTTCATGAGGTGAGGGAAATCAATGTAATGCAGAAAAGTGCAGGTTCGCACTTACGATAACCCCACTTTGTACTTAAACTAAAAGTTTTTATTATGCAATACGTATGGCGCAATCTACAAAATTTATAAATATAATTCCTTAGTACTTGGTGTGAGTTAACTTTATTAATGAAGTGTATAAATTACTCACGCCACCAATATGATACTTATAAGCGAAGTGAAGAATGAGAAAAACTTTGTTCAAATCATTTAACGAAGGGTTAGCAGAACTGCACACCTTGGTTTTCACTTAAATCCAGGATGAGGAGTGACACAACCATCTATTGAAATGGGTTCACCTTATACCAACCCACCCCATCCACGAAGCAAACATGTTAAATTCTCAAAATTGAAGGACTACTACTTTCATGAGGGCGAGGGAAAACAATGTAATGCAGAAAAGTGCAGGTTCGCACTTACTGTAACACTGCCTTGCAGTTAAACTAGAAGTTTTTATTATGCAATGTGTATGACACAATCTGCAAAATTTATAAATATAATTCCTTATTATTTGATGTGAGTTAACTTTATTAATGAAGTGTATAAATTACTCACGCCACCAACGAGATACTTATAAGCCAAGTGAAGAATGGGAAAGATTTTGTTCAAATCATTTAACGTAGGTTAGCAAAACTGCACACCTTGGTTTGCACTTAAATTCGGGATCACGAGTGACAGTACCCTTTCTTGAAATGGGTTCACCTTATTACATTCCACCTCAACCATGAACCACACATGTTAAATTGTAAAAACTTAATGGCCACTACTTTAATGAGGGTGAGGGAAAACAATGTAATGCAGAAAAGTGCAAGTTCGCATTTACGATAACACTGCTTTGCACATAAACTGCAATTTTTTTCGTATGCAAGACGTATAGCACAATCTACAAAATTTCTCGTTATAACTTCCTGTAAGGTCACTTAATTAACAAACTTTATAAATTATTGATGCCACCAAGGGGACTGTTGAAAGGGATACCTTATAAAGAAAGTCAACCATGGAAAAAATTTTGTTCAAGCGTAGGTTAGCAGAACCCAAATCATTGCTTTGCACTTACATGTGGGATAACAAGGGACAAAACCATTTCTTTAAATGGGTACACCTTATTTCAACCCACTTCAACCATGATGCATATATGTTAAATTCTCAAAACCTAATGGCTACTACGCACACCACGGTGAAGGATAACAAAGTAATGCAGAAAAATGCAGGTTCGCATTTACGAACCCATTGCTTCGCACATAAATTGGAAACACCAATCCTGTAGATTCCGCTTTAGAGTGATTATTTTCTACAACTGACCTTCTACTTTCGCTCTTGAACAACACTATTACAAAAAAAAATCTACACTTATCAAATATTCTCCAAAAAGGGAAACAAAAATGCCTTTTTTTCCACAAACATCAACGAATACCACAAAAATTTGTTGTAGTGGGTAAATCTAATACTTTTTCTGCTCCACCAATGGGGAAATGACGAACCCCATCGGAAAATAACTTCGAAAACGAAGGAACAACAAACTTAGGGAATGGAGGAAGAAGAAACTTAGGGGATGGACGAAGAAGACACTTCGGAGATGGAGGAAGAAAAAACTCGGGGAAGGAAGAAGAACAAACCTAGGGATGGAGAAAGAACAAACTGCTTTCCACTTCTCTCACGAGTTCCACTCCTCTCTCTCTCCTTGCCCTTCGCCCACTTCTATCACGAATCAACCTCCTTTCTCGCTCTCAAGCATGGCCAATGTGGAAATTGTGCAAAAAAAATTAAAATTCAAAAAACAGTGCCATGACAAATAATGGCTGTCAATATATCATTTTCCATCTGTTAATATAGTTTCTATAACGCCAATTTATTTAGTTCTTAAGCTTGCCTATTAAGGCCTCTCTCTGTATCAATTCACTAAGATAATATACCATGCAATATTTTTCCTTTTCTCTCTCTCAAAATCACAACATACAACAATAGTGAGAGAATTCAACCACTTGAAATCCCCGAGAAGAAAGAAACAACGTCATACATACTGAATAATCGTCTGAAGTAGCGTTAAAATACATTAATCGGATGAGTGAGAATTGGCATCAGAGTGAAATGTGGAAATGAAATGCAGAGATTGAGAATTGATAAGAGAAAAAGGTACCCTTTACGAAGAAGATGCATGGAATGCAAACCAAGCTCACGAAGTAGAGTGTTGAACTTGTAGTAATCGTTTTATATAACAAATCTTCCAAACTATATTTTTTTTCATAAAATAACATTCTATCTAAAACTTTTCCAAAAAAAATCATTCTCAATTTATTAATTTCAATGTATGTTTTAATACAATTAATATATTATTCTAAAATGTCCACTTTTAAATTAATATTAACTATTTTAATGTTATACTAACATTAATAAATTAGTAAATTTATTGTTACTAATTTAAAATATGTTATAAATTTATAATTGAGACAAAAGAATTTGGTTTACAGTTTTACGAATTTTAGTTACAGCAAAGTCAATATCTAAATCTAGATAATAGAGATAAAAAATTTAAGTTTTTAATAATACGATAATTAAAAACGTAAAAGTTAGTTTTTAATTGTATTATTTTTATTGATTTAAATTTTGTCTCTAAAATAAATTAAAAATGACTAAAACATAATTTTCAATTACATCTTCACAAGACACTAAAAATATTATTTTTAAATAAACATATATCTTTTTAATAATCTCTAATTACTAAAAATATAACATCTAGTGATGCTTAATAATTTTTAATTCATAAAATAACTTTTAATTTAATCACTATAATGATTAGTTATTATTTTTATTTAATTAATTTTTTATGGTACTAGTAACAATTTATTAAAATAATATTATACAGTAAATTCATGGTAGAATATTATATATATATATATATACATATATATATATATATATATATATATATATATATATATATAAAAAAAAATACTTGATTATGTAAGTACTTTAAAAAATTTAATTGAGTAATTAATTATTTTAATTTAATAAATTAAAATAATATTACTTTTATATGTTATATTGTTTTATTATAATTAGTAACTAAATTTTAATTGATAATAATTAATGATTTAAGTTATAATATTATTAATTATAATTCTCAAATAATATAGTAAAATAATTAAATGCACCTATTGTAATGTCTAAAATTAGATATAATGACATCCGTTTACCAAGATATGCTGCAATGTAATCAAACCGACACTTCCACACAAGAAATGGAGAAACAAAATACAAGTATTAGAGAATGCACTTCATAGATGGAAGGAATAATATTTTATACATGAAATCAGCCCAAATATAAAGGGGCAGAGGTTTTCTTCCTGCACCCCTAATATTTCTTCTGCACTTCCAAATATTCATCTCCTTCCATTTATGCCCTTGAAAAATTAAATAAATGAAAACAAAAGTCAATTAGGTAATTAATCAATTATGAAGTGACATAAGTAGTTGGTTGCCTTAATTAATTTATAGTGTTTGTATATATGTACCCGTTGCACCCCTAAGTATTTCTCCCTTTTCTTTCACTTTCACTTGCACTTGCAAAGTTTAAAAGAATTTTTATTGCTATCTGAAGTGTGAATTTTGCAGTTCAGGGTCCACTGCTATTTCACCACTTTGTTTCATTTCATCTCAGAAAAAATACGCATTACAATGTCTATGCCTGATAAGTATATGTTTGAGGTACTGAAATGTTAGACAAAAAAAATAAAAAAACTTATGGGTTTTTAATGTTCTATGAATGTGGAGATACCTTTGATGGAAGTCATTTTCCCACCAAAATCTCATATACAAAAGTCGACTTCCGGAATACAATAAAAAAAATTCTAATTTCTGGAAGTGAATATTTGGAAGTGTTTGTAAAATGAATGTGGACTTCCGGTCTTTAAAACAGACAAAAGTAAAGTTATTTTTTCGTAATCTTTCGGAAATGGACATCGGAAAATAAAATTAACTGGATTTCGACTTTTTGTCTTTATCAATTCCAGAAGTCGCGAGTTGATTTAGTGTCTTACGGAAGTGGTGAGTATATTTAGTTTCTTTTTAAAGTGGTGAGTTGATTTTCTTTCTCTAGTTGTGGTAGCATTAGCTTTTTCTTTCTTTCTTTTCCTAGCTAAGTGGTGAGATTGCATTGTTTTTTCTTTTCTTTTTCCACTTCCGGAGGATATATAATGCAGATAGATTAATTGGTTTTTTTATTTTGTTTTAATTTGTAATTTTGTTAGGTTTTGAGTAATAATTTATGCTTTATTTATTATTTATTTATGTTTTACGTTTAATTTTTATTTATATGAATATTTATTTATTTATATATATTTTTATTGTTATATTTGTGTGTGTTTTAATTATTATTTGTTTAAGTTTACTATTTATTTATTGTTTGTTTTATATTTTTAATGAATACTTCTACTTTTTATTGATTTAATTTATTTTTTTAATTTTTTTATGGTTGATTGTTTATGTATGTTTTATTTATTTTTTTATATTTATTTTTTTGTTGCAGGAAATTTTAATTTTGTTTTTCTATTTTTATTATCAATCATCACCATATTCATTAATCTTCTAAAAGGAACAAGATAATCGTACATCATTTAGTATCTAGAGCTTTGATTGTCCTTGAATATGGTGTTTTCATGTTCTAACCTTGTCTGGTGTAACTATCTTGAATGGTCCACATAAAAACAGTGCTGGCAGCTACGTGTGCGTTTTTTAAAAACATACTACAGCTAGCTCAGTGGTTCAAAAGTAAAGTTCTTTATATCAAAAGAAAGCTCTGTGAGTCTAGTTTCCAACAAAAAAAGAATGAATGCATTTGAAGTTATGTGGAGAGAGTTATAATCAAATGAGTGAACAAAGGTCAGAGTTGTCGAGAATATGAAAAACAGCGTTTTCAGGTTATGTTGTGGCAATTTTGGCTTCAATTTTGTGACTCTTTTGCCCCTAAATGTGGTTGGATAACATGTCTTTGGATGCTCAGTCATTGAGCTTAAAATCCATGAGTTTAAATGCATGATGGCTACATGTTTGTGTCTTTGTATATGTCATGTTGAATCTTTAAATGTGTCCAACTTTTGCTTGAGTCATATGTCATATGTTAGCTTGAAGTTTTCTTGTTCTTGTTATTTCAAGTATTTGAATATTGCATTCACTTTATGTCTTGCTTGATGTATGCTCCTAGAAATTGATTTTGGCCTAAATTTAAACAGTGTCCAAGCCACCCAAAAACACATTTCTCATCATCTTGTGAAACTAGTTTTTGAAAGAAGAAAAAATTGGTACACTTTTACAATCTTACCGAGAGTAATATGGCTCGTTGATGAACCAAAATTGTGTTTTCACTAAGTGTTATGCTACTAGTTTTCATATTTGAGTCTTGGGTGATATTGGCTAATTAAGTCCATGCTTAAAACTTGGTTATGATATTTCTTGGTGTATGCATGATTTGAGACTTGGTGATGCATAGTTCAAGTATTTTTCCAATAAAGTCTTTTCATGTGCTTTTTTTGCTTGTTTTGATTTAAAAGTTGTCACCTTAATATCCTTTCCTTAGAGTTTAGCTTTCTTGGCTTTAAGTATTTTTATTGCTTGTCCTTAGGTTCTTTGTTTTGTCTTAGTAGGTTTCTTTTTACTTTCCTTTATGTGTAGTAGCAGAACCACTTGAACTTGTCTTGAATAGGTTTCCGAAAACTTTGAAAGTATTTCACTCCTTTTTCGTGGAATTTGAGTGCAACCTTGTCGTGTGGGGTTGGGAGTGTGACCAAAACACTTGGGTTGTTTATTTTGACCACATTTGGTCATGGGTTTCTTATCATTTGCTAACCAACTTCTTTACTTGTCTCGGATTTTTGGAGTTGTTTTGTAGGAAAGCATGGATTTGAGTCCGGTTTTGGAGGATGTAAGAGAGAGAAGGTTCGACTTCTCCATACTTACCTCAAGTGGTGACTCTCGTGGCAAATCAAGGGACCATCATTGATGTCACTAGCCTCCTCCAACAAATGGAGCTTAAAAGGCAAGAAGATAGGGAACAATAAGAGAGAGCCTTTCAAATATACATGCAACAACAAATGCAACAAATACAACTAGTGCAGCAACAAATTCAACAAGTGCAACAACATCAACAAATCCAACCAAGAGAGGAAAGAAAGGCAAGGAGGCGATCTCCTTCCGTGGACTCTTATGGAAGTGAGGAAAGAAGAAGAAGGCCTGGAGGGGGTGGAGAAAGAAGGCACCAAGTGTAACATCAAAGGCAACCTTCCCCCATCAAAATCCTAAAGTTCAAAGGAGAACATGAACCCATTGCTTACATGGAGTGTGAACAAAAAATGGATCAAATTTTTAGTATTCATAGAGTTAGTGATCAAGAGCAAGTAGACTTGGTAGTTTTAGAGTTTGAAGAGTATGCCATGACTTGGTGGCATCAAATTTGTATGGACAATTATAACCAAGAGCCACCCGCGGCTTCTTGGATGGACATTAAAGTTAAAATGCGCAAAAATTTTATACATTCCTATCATAGGAGGGAGACTCTTTTGAAGCTCCAAAGGCTTCAACAAGGGTCTATGTATGTTAAAGAATACTTCAAATTGATGGAGTCCATGCTCTTAAAGGAAAGACTCCATGATGAACATGAAGAAGAGAAAGTCATTAGGTTTGAGTGGTCTAAGGAAGGAAATTCAAGATGTAGTTGACTTGTATGAGTACTCCACTCTTAGCAAAGTTTTGCACTTGGCCTTGAAAGTTGAAAACTAATTGAAAATAAAACAAGAGGCCAAGAAGAGTACTTCATACAATGACTACTACTCTAAACCTTGGAAAGGTAAGGAGAAAAAGGATTTTAAAACACCTTCCAAATCCTCCAAGACCCCACACCTAAATCCAATTTGACTAGAACTATGCATGATAAACTAACTTCTTCTCAAGAGCCAATAACTAGTTCTATCAAATGTTTTAAATGCTTAGGCTTTGGACACATAGCCTCCAATTGTCCTTCAAAGAGGAACATGTTCTTGAACTCCAAAGGAGAAGTTGAAAGTGAACATTCCCCTCCCTCTTCCCCCAAGAGTAGTTCATCACACACTTCTTCCCATTCAAGTGAAGATGAGATCAAACCTCATGAAGGAGGTATTTTAGTTGTGAGGCGCATGTTGGGCCAAGTCCCAAAGGAATTTGAATCTCAAAACAATATTTTTCATACAACATGCCTTATCAACAAAAAGACTTGCTCCCTCATTATTGATGGTGGAAGTTGTGTCAATGTGGCTAGCACAAGGGTAGTGGACAAGCTTGGCTTGGACACCATCCCTCATGCCAAACCCTACAAACTATCTTGGTTAAGTGAAAATGGTGAAATAAATGTGGATCAACAAGTACTCATCACTTTCTCCGTTGGGATTGCTTTTTTTGATTTAAAAGTTTTGTCACCTTAATATCCTTTCCTTAGAGTTTAGCTTTCTTGGCTTTAAGTACTTTTATTGCTTGTCCTTAGATTCTTTGTTTTGTCTTAGTAGTTTTCTTCCTTTACTTTCCTTTGAGTGTAGTAGTCGAACCACTTGAACTTGTCTTGAAAAGGTTTCCAAAAACTTTGAAAGTATTTCACTCCTTTTTCGTGGAATTTGAGTGCAACCTTGTCGTGTGGGGTTGGGAGTGTGACCAAAATACTTGGGTTGTTTATTTTGACCACATTTGGTCATGGGTTTCTTATCATTTGCTAACCAACTTCTTTACTTCTCTCGAATTTTTGGAGTTGTTTTGTAGGAAAGCATGGATTTGAGTCCGGTAAGAGAGAAAAGGTTCGACTTCTCCATACTCACCTCAAGTGGTGACTCTCGTGGCAAATCAAGGGACCATCATTGATGTCACTAGCCTCCTCCAACAAATGGAGCTTATAAGGCAAAAAGATACGGAACAAACAGAGAGATGACTTACTTGATGATCTTCATGGTGCAACCATCTTTTCAAAGATGGATTTGAAGAGTGGTTACAACCAAATAAGAATCAAGGAAGGAGATGAGTGGAAAAGCTCCTTCAAAACAAAGTTTGGATTGTATGAATGGCTAGTCATGCCCTTTGGGTTGACTAATGCACCAAGCACTTTCATGAGGCTCATGCATCATGTGCTTAGACCATACTTGGGCAAATTTGTTGTGGTCTATTTTGATGACATATTCATCTATAATATGTCTAGAGAAGACCATCTTCAACACTTAAGGGATGTGCTAAGTACCCTAAGGAAGCAATCTTTATTTGCCAACATGGAGAAATGCATTTTTGGCATGGATCATGTGATCTTTCTTGGGTTCATATTTAGCCAACATGGGGTCCATGTGGATCAAGAGAAAGTCATGGCCATCAAAGATTGGCCCACACCTAGGAATGTTAGTGAACTAAGCTCCTTTCATGGGTTGGCTAGCTTTTATAGGAGATTTGTTCCTAATTTTAGCACCACAGTTGCACCCTTGAATGAGTTGGTAAAGAAGGGAGTTGACTTCAAGTGGGGTATTGATCAAACAAAGGTCTGTGAAACATTAAAAGAGAAATTGATCAAAGCACCACTCCTAGTCCTCCCCAACTTTTCCAGGACCTTTGAAATAGAGTGTGATGCCTCCAATGTGGCCATTGGGGTCGTGCTCCTTCAAGAGGGTCAATCCATAGCCTACTTTAGTGAAAAACTCAAAGGAAGTCATCTAAACTACTCTACCTATGATAAAGAGCTTTATGCTCTTATGAGGACCTTGCAAACTTGGCAACATTATCTTCTATCTAAAGAATTCATGATCCATAGTGATCATGAAGCTCTTAAGTTTTTGAAAAGTCAAGGCAAACTCAACAAAAGACATGCAAGGTGGGTAGAATTCCTAGATCAATTCCCTTATATGATCAAACACAAACAAGGAAAGGCCAATGTTGTGGTGGATGCGCTTTCAAGAAGGCACACTTTCCTTTCCATGCTTGAAACTAAATTTCTTAACTTTGACCATATTAAGGAGTTGTATGAAAAGGCTGATGATTTCGCTTCTATCTATGGTGAATGCCACCAAGGGGGAAACAAAGATTTTTATCTTTCCAACCAATATCTCTTTAAAGGTAAAAGACTTTGCATTCCCCAAGGGTCTCTAAGAGCATCACTCATAAGAGAAGCACATGAGGGAGGCTTAATGGATCACTTTGGGACAAACAAAACTCTTGAAGTCCTCAAAGAACACTTTTATTGGCCTCACATGCGCAAGCATGTTGATAGGCATTGCAATTCTTGTCTAGCATGTCTAAGAGCCAAATCCAAGGTTCAACCTCATGGTCTCTACATTCCTTTACCCATCCCTTCCAAGCCTTGGGTAGACATTTCAATGGATTTTGTTCTATGGCTCCCAAGGACTAGAAAGGGTAGGGATTCCATCTTTGTGGTAGTGGATAGATATTCTAAAATGGCCCATTTTATTCCATGCCACAAAGTTGATGATCCAACACATATTGTCAATCTCTTCTTCAAGGAAGTAGTGAGACTTCATGGCCTACCTAGGACCATTGTAAGTGATAGAGACACAAATTTCTTGAGCCATTTTTGGAGGACCTTGTGGGGAAAACTTAGAACCAAACTCCTCTTTTCCACCACTTGTTACCCTTAAAGTGATGGTCAAACCGAGGTGGTTAATAGGACTTTGGGTCAACTATTAAGGTGCATGATAGTCCATAACACTAGGGAATTGGAGGCGCTTCTTCCCCATATAGAGTTTGCATACAATAGGGTTGTGAACTCTACCACCTCTCACTCTCCCTTTGAAATAGTGTATGATTTTAACCCTTTAACTCCTTTTGATCTTCTTCCACTTCCCACTCAAGAGGCATGGACTTGCCAAGATGGGGAGGCAAAGGCTAAAATGATACAAGACTTGCACACACATGTCAAGGAAGCCATTGAAAGGAAGGTGAAGAAGTATCAAGAATTAGGCAACAAGGGAAGGAAGGAAGTCCTTTTCAAGGAAGGGTATTGGGTATGGCTTCATTTGAGGAAGGAAAGATTTCCTACCCAAAGAAAGTCTAAACTTCTTCTAAGAGGGGATGGACCTTTCCAAATCCTCAAGAGGATCAACAATAATGCCTATGAGTTGGATTTGCCTTCAAGTTAAAATGTAAGTAACTCTTTCAATGTAAGTGACCTCTCTCCTTTTGCTATAGGGCTTAAGAATTCATGGTCGAATTCTCTCCAAGAAGGGGAAGATGATGAAGATGTGACCACCTCATCAAGTTCCAAGGAGGCCAACCCTAGGAGGATCACTAGGAGCATGACAAAAAGGAAGGCATTATCCTCTCTATCTTTATTTTGCATTTCTTTAGTTTCAATTTCTTGAAGTTGGTTGTGGTTGACTATTTTGAGTTGACTTGTTGACCTTGACTTAAGGGTGGACTTGTTGACCCAAGATTAGCTTAACCTTAAACCAATATGCTAATAAATTCTTTAATTTGCTTTAGTAGGAATAAGAAAGGAGGAGGACCACATAGGAGACACTTGGCATCCTAAGGAATAGAGAGAAGGAACAAGACTTTCTAAAAGCATCTAGAAAGGGGAGGCCTACATGCCTTGGACACCAAGTCTTCTAAAAACTTTTAGAACCCTCCTTTGGGAGCCTTGACCATGAAGACTTGCCACCTAGATGGCTTGGACAAAATTTCACCCATGTGCACACTATGTTGACCTACTTTCTAGAACATGTTAGGTTTCTTTTGTAACCTTTCTACTTTGTTGTTGTGCTAAGGGGCATGTAGACTTGTCTATTTAGGGGGACATCTAACACTTGTACAAGGGTTGAACATTTTGGAGAATTTATACAATTTGTGTTTTAACCTTTTGTGAGAGCATTCCTCCTTAGGGAGTGGAGTTCTTTCAAGCCTTATCTTGCCTTGGCAAGTGGCGTCATACACCACTCATCTTCAAGGTTGTTATGGCTTATTCTAGCTTAGCCTTATAGTGGCGTGAATCCTTCATTCCTCCCCTTTCCCTTGCTTTTCATTTTATGTTTCTTTACTCTTCTTAGTTTATATTGTTTCTATTATATGTTTTTCCTTTTGGTTTCTTACTCTCCATCAATCCATTCTCCTCCTCTCTAGAACCTTGGAAAGGAACCTTCACATCTAGATAGCTTGCTATCTTAATGTCCAATGGAGATTTCCTTGGTTTTCTTAATCAATCATCACCATATTCATTAATCTTATAAAAGGAATAAGATAAGTCTACATCAGTGGGTATCATTACCATGATGTGTCTCAGATGCTAGTTGGTCACCCATTTGCTGGGAGGTTAAAATCTTTTGAACAGTCGTTGCTTGTTGACATGTCTAAGAGTCAAGTCAACCAAGAAAATATTCTACTCACACTAAAAGAAAATAATGAGTGTAATGTCACAACGATAAAGCAAGTTTATAATGCAAGATACACTTATAAACGATCGTTGAGAGGTTCAAGAACTAAATTAAAGCACTTAATGTTGGTGTTAGATTGTGATAATTACATCAATTGGAGTATATGTCAAGAAGAATCTGAGGTGGTTAGTGATTTGTTTTGCACACATCCCGATTCTGTTAAATTGTTGAATGCATTTAATATCATATTCTTGATGGATACCACCTACAAAACCAACAAATATCGATTGCCATTACTTAAGATAGTGAAGGTGACATTTACAGGGTTGACTTTCTCTATTGTGTTTGCATTCATATCTAGTGAACAAGAATCTAATTTTACTTAGGCCTTGAAAAGATTTAGAGGATTATTCATGACCTCTGAGGGCGGTCCACAAGTAATTGTGAGCGACAAAGACCTTACTTTGATGAATGTTATTGGCAGTGTTTTTCCTGATTGGTATCATCTCCTATGTCGATTCCATATTTAGACAAATTTGCCAGTGAAGTGCAAAATGTTAGTCAATTATGTTGACGCATGGGATGTTGTGATGGAAGCATGGGAAAATGTTATGTGTTGTGAAGATGAGTCAACCTTCACTAATTGTGTTGATCGCCTCGTCATGTTTGTATTTCATAGCCTTTATTCTTTGAGTATATCAATGAAAGTTGGATAATTCCTTACAAAAAAATTCTTTGTAAAGGCGTGGACAAATCGAGTAATACATTTAGAAACACAATATCAAATAAGTATGTTTCATTGTTATTTTCATCAGTTATCTTCTTACTTCCCTTATGATATTGTTTATGTTACATATAATAGGTTTGAGTCAGCGCACTAGAGCCTGAAGAAAGTTCTAGGAAGCAGTATGGGAGACCTATGCTCGTGTTGGGATGCAATCCATAACGTGATTATCCTCCAACATAATGAAATCAAGACTTCTTTTGAGAAAAGTATAAATCTAATCAATGACCCGTATAAGGGAGGCATGTATAAAAGATTGGTTGGAGTTATATCAAGACATGCTTTAGGAGTCATTGCTGATGAGGTTGAACGAGTCACCCATATAGGATTTTACAGTGGGAGTTGTGGATGTGTGTTGAGAGCAACATATGGTGTACCATGTGCTTGTGAATTAGCACGATATGTTTATGGGGTGATTCCTCTGACTATTCTTCATATAATGTGGACTAGATTAAGCTTCAAAAATATTTCGTCAAATCAATCGCTTCCTTGGTTATGCATTGACAAGGAAATTGATATGATGGTGAATCATTTCAATGAAGTCGACATTGCAGGAAAAGTAACAATCAAACAAAAGTTGCTTGAAATTGTGTGTCCTGCAATGACATCAATGGTGGCTCCAATGCAAAAAGTAAAAACCAAAGGTGTACAACATAAAAAAGTTCATCGATCTGAACGGTCCACTAAGTGTGATCCATCCTACTTTGAGCATGTTGATGCCTTCTTTTCCTCCCAAAGTGGTCATTCCTTGAAAAGTGACACAAAATCTAAAAGGAAATGTGAAGAAATTTTTGGATCTACAAAAGAAAGCCCAATTTTGATGTTAGATCAGTTTCATCTTATTTGTCACCCTTACATTGTCAATATTGTTAATGTGGTTGTTGATGGCCATTATGGTTATAGATGTATTGCTACCTTGTTAGGGATGGGTGAGGAATCATGGCCCCTAATTCAACATGATACTTTTAAAGAACTTAGTCAATGGCATGATGAATACGAAAGATTAGTGGGATCTTATGACCATCTTGAAGAACTAAGGAAGTCATTGTTAGTGGAGTTGCGAGCATGGGTATGTTATATTTGTTTCCTGAAACTATACTTTTTACTTCTTACGAATATGTTGCTTAACCAATATTAATCATTATTTATAGGCTAATATGGATAAGTGGATGACTATACCTGATATGGGCTACGCGATTGCTAATCGATATAATGACAAAGGCCATAGCCTTGGCCAAATGCAAACAAGAAGAGTGGTCCTCAACTGTTGAGAGGGCTCAAGCTCTTATCTTTTGGGCCAACATTGTTTAAATATTAGATTAAAATTTAACTTTTGGGCTTTGAGTGCCCTAGCAAAAAAGTCATCATTCTAAGGGGCAAAGACTTGTGTGAAAATAAGGTTAGGCTTACTTCTTCCTCTAAAGGAGAAAAGCAAGACCAAAATAAACCTTGTGTTAAAAAAGGAAATATTTTCAAAATTATATGGATTCAACATGAGGAAAATAAGAAGCAAAATAAAAAAGCTCCTAAAACCAAATACCTTTATCATTCATTTGATACAAGGTGTATGAACATTGTGAGTCATATTCTTTGGATGTTTATCAGTATAACATTCATTTTGTTGTTTGGTGTTTGTTGCAGAATGGTCTTTGATCCTAAAGGAGGTAGACATAAGAAGACCAATAATAAAGGCTACTATCATGAAGGAACATGTAGATCTGAGGACAGATCCTTCACAAGAAGGAGGTGATGATGACAAATGCCCCAGCCTTGGCCAAATGCAAACAAGAAGAGTGGTCCTCAACTATTGAGAAGGCCCAAGCTCTTATTTTTTGCGCCAACATTGTTTAAATATTATATTAGAATTTAAATTTTGGGCTTTGTATTTTGGGTCAGTAGAATAGGGTTTTCTTTGGGCCATGTATTGGGCTTTAGAGGAAATTGGGCTTTAGAAGTAATTTTGGACCAAAAAGGAGAATTGGGCTAAATGGGCCGAGAATAGTGCATCTACTCTAGAGAAGCCTGGAAGCTTCTCAAACTTGCTCTCCAAGGATGAGAGTTAGTTTCCCATGGCAAGACAAGTGTGACTTGCTTAGGTGGCAAGTCAAACTTCCCACATGCTCCTTTTTGGCTCCAAAATTCAACTTTTTAGACTCCTTTTTCCCTTCAATTTTTTGAGACTCCTTGGTATCATTTTAGCCTATAAATAGAAGGCTTAGGACATGTATTTTTCAGCTTGAAATTGAGTAATGAAGTGCTACCGAAATTTATGCATAAATCTCTTTTGAGATCACCTTAGAGTAAACTCTTCTCTAGTTTACTCTAGTCTTCTTCCTTAGGAGTTGGCTTCACCTCTCTTAAGAATCTTTTCACCTACACCAAACCAAACACCTTAAACTCTTTTCCTTCATGCTTTTGCGTCCAACAACATCCATGGAGCCTTCATTCTTCATGCAAGCTTCAATGGAGACAAGAAAAAGTCATCATGTGGTATCATGAGCCTTAGTTGCTCTCGGTTTTAGTGAGTTATGTGCTTTTTCTCCATTTTTCTTTCAATTTCATGTTGTTCATCTCTTCTTCTACTTGTCTTGTTGTTTTGTTCCTTTAATTTTGAGTATTCATGTCTTTATACTTTGGTTCATCTTCATTTGCTTCATCTTGAACCATTCTTGTGTGCTTTAGGTGTTCTATTTTGTTTCTACCGTTTACTTTTCATTTTTGGTTTAGCAATTATAATTTTGTGCTTTTCTTGCTTTATTTCTTGACCTCTTTTGGTTTGGTCTCTATACTTGGTGCATACTTCTTTTTGGAGGTGATCTAACTTTCCTAAGGTAGCATCTTAGGAAGTGGAGTACCTTGTCCTGAAAGAGAATCCTCTTTGGTGATATCAAGAGGAACTGCAAGAGTGACACACTTGTGAGGACCACTTTAAGAAGACAAAGCCAAGAAGACCTTTTACATTTTGTGCACTTTGATTGTATTCAAATTGAGTTGTAAAATTGTAATGTTTTCCTTCTTGTGTTCATGGCCTAGTTAGGTGTCTTGGGGAGTCTTAGGTACTCAATCACATCTCCTAACTAGAACTTCTTCTATACATTAGTGAAGCGCTTTTAGTGGTGATGTTTGAAGGTTCCAGGTGCCTTTTACTTCTACTAAAACGTAGGCCGCATATAACTTCTAATCTTTTTTGTTTTTAATTTTCTTGTTTGATAGTTTAGTGTGTCAACTTAGTCTTTGAATTAATTTCATTTAAGAAGTTTTGTACAAAAGTTTCAAGTTCCCTTGGCTAGGAAAGACTTGGTATGTAAGCAATCTAAGTGATTCACCTCTCTTTCCTGGAGGAG
>Ga0214543_1001536_pt1 | contig 44636 bp, 15 predicted proteins | sample CNSS2metaG_FD_160094 | JGI IMG/M metagenome (GOLD analysis project Ga0214543, IMG submission 160094) | Root nodule microbial communities from cowpea collected in UCLA plant growth center, Los Angeles, California, USA - CNSS2 | ecosystem: Host-associated > Plants > Roots > Nodule | place: USA...
TAGTATGAATATGATGAAAATGTTGAATTATCAATTTATCATCTAATTCCCCAAAGTCTTTACTTAATTTTGTGAACTTCTTAAAGTTTCCCAATTTTTAAACATTGAAAGTTTTATTATAAAAAAATAAATAAATAAAAAAATTAAAAAAAAAAAACGGGCCGGCCCGCAGGCCCGCGGGCCAATGTATATGCGGGGCATGCCAAAGTATGCGGCCCGCATAAAATGTGCGGGGCGGGCCGGGCCGGCCCGCGATGTGCGGGCCTTATGCGGGGCGGGCCTAAACGGGGCGGGCCGGCCCGCATTGCCATCCCTAATTAACATAAAGTAAGGTGAAGGTGGTCGAAAATGGTATCTATATACATTACATACTCTTACAAGTTACATCATATTGGTTGGGTAGATAAGTATGAATTTGGTGCAGAATATATATCACTCTCTCTAATCTTTAAACTTTAGGAGTCAATATTAATGAGAAAAAAAAAGTGAGTTTGGTAAAAGTGATTGGCATATGGTCAAAGTCGGTACCGTTCCTATGTCCCCTGGCTCCATGACTTATGGGACAAAGACAATTATTAATTACATGCTAATTTTCATATTAAGTTCCAATCTCAACTATGTTAGATGCAAAGTCCTTTTTTTTGAAACTTGGACAAAAAAGTGAAACACAAAATTACGTCAATGAGAAACAAAAAATTAATTAGAGAAACAAAAGACGTGAAGGTACACTGCAGATTTTGTGTAAAGAAAAGCTATATTATTATTATGTGTCTATCTATCTAAGACCAAAAAGGTAAAAAGGAATTAGGTAGCTAAGACTATAGGGGATATAAACATTGGTTCAAACTTCAAAGACTGAATCAATCATCCATATATATCCTCTTCCAGCTTTTCTACACATGCTTTTCTGACTCACTTACTTAACCACTGGTAAAAAACAGCATGCAACATTGCAATTTTGGTTTAGTCAAAGTTGCACGAGAACCACTCATAAAGTTCTTCTCTTACCCCTTTCTTTCACTGTTATGGGGCACTCAAAAGCTACCTCATCCAACAACATCTACATGCAAGTAAAGCATGCATGAGATTGGGATTGGGATTGGGATGGGTCCTTCCCCCACAAAAAGACAATTTCCTAGTTCACATGATTTGCGTGTGTCGGTCTCCAATGTACAAATAATATATAATATATATATATATATATATATATATATATATATATATGTATATCAGAATTCAACCCACACATGATCATATACATGCATACATTTATATGCACACTGACCAGTAACCACAACCACTCAAGAACATGTGTGCCGTCCTTAATTTCTTTATTTCACGAGGATTCGATTTTCATTTTTCATCTTAAAGTATTCGGCTGTCCTAGCTATAATCTACGTAGTATTTGCTTGTAAGTTACTGACTTGGATTGCAATATGCAACCAAACAACGTTAACAACTAAGAAGAAAATCTGATATGATTGAGGAACAGCTTAAGTTAATTATGGTTTGTTTTTTTATCAACTAGATGTTAAATACGATGACATCACAAATTAGCGCATCAGTGTAATGTGACAGATTAGGTTTTAGTCGGAGCTGTGTGTGCCCATAATTATTTATTAAGAACCAGATTTGTTAACCGACCAAAATTATATACTTTTCTTCAGTCCATCTATCTTTCTCCTCTTTTAATCCTCTGCTGCAGTAGATTATGCTGCCAGCTAATGAACCTATAGCTATAGATATAGTAGCTATATGTACTACGCAGTAACCCAAATATTAAAATACTTAACATAATATCAGTTACTTACATTAATATTATCAGACAATGATGTTACATGCATATCAGTAAAGATAATATATACTTTGCAGCAGCATCTGGTTATTTTGGTTAAGATAAAAATATAATATTTGCATCTGGTAATGCCGAAAGTGATGAAAGAAGTTGAGTTTTTTCTTTCTTTTAACTTGAACCAAACAGATTATTCCACCAATAGAACACATTGTGAACGAAAGAACACGCAATTCTTCGTAACTTTTTATGCAGTGTGGAGGTGGTACGTGGTCCTGCGATTACCCCAAAACCATGTTGAAGCATCTTGCTTTAACCCATCCAAGTCAAATCTTTGATATCACCCAAAACCTAACAAAAATTAAATGGCCCTTAATTATTTTCTTTTCTGCATAAATAGATTGGTACGTAATGGGGTACACGGAACAGGACAAAGCTTTGATGTGAACAGATTTGGTACGAGATGAGTAGGTTCGGTGCTTAATTAGTTGTGTTTCACCTTGTCCACGAGTTATATAGCATCAAGGAAAATACCATACCTCAGTTACATCACTATACTATTTCTCAGATGATGATGATGATATATACCTTCAATCTTGTATTTCTAAATTACCAAATATGCTAATTAACCGACCATATTCTTAAACCCAGAATTCATTCATGGTATTAAAAACCTAAGTTAGCTAGGCGAAGTTGTTTCATAGAAAAGAGTTAACTTCCAAATACTTTAGATAGATTTAAGATGAATTGTACTATGTTTAAACGAGAAGTATGAGCTAGGATATTTAATGGCAGAGCTAGTTGACTCTTTGCATGTTTTATACATATATATATATGCAGCAATAATGTGAGTGGCTAAGGTGGTACTTTCATTGATGAATTTCATTAGCTAAAAGGTTGTGCTATGTTCTGAGTTGAAAAGATTACATTAATTTACCTTCACGGCAATGTGATAAGTATATAGGAGCTGATGGTAGAACAGAATCGAATCACAGTGCTCTATAAAGGATTACCCTGATTCCACGACATTTCCCTATGTTTAATGATTGCGCGAAATCAAAGTCTCAGAAGTTAATTAAAAAAATTAGGAAGGTGAAGAAGGAATAAAGTTTTTGACCATTTGTATTATTCACAATAAAGCATTTTAGGGGATTAATTAGGACTACCTTTTACGGCACAAGTTCCATCTTATATGCATATAACAAAAGAAGATAAGTAGTTGGGAAGTTACCCCAAGACTTTTTGCATCAAAAACCAGAAATGGGGTTAACATGTTACAAGAGAAAGCGAAAGATAAGAGAATATTATTATTTATTTTGACACCATAAAAATGTATATAAATATTGATAAAAAAAAAAATGTGTGGGAGGACTTAACCCTTGGTCGCATTTGCACAAGTACCATCCAAAGGTTGATTGTGGGTGGCGAACACATGGGTCCATCACCACCACACACCATTCTCCTCACTCTTCGCCACACCGCAATATTCTATTGAATTCAACTCAATGATTCGTCTCATCCATGAATATGCATCATCATCATTAACAGATTAGGGTTTAGAAGAAAAAAAAAATGAATAAAATAGAAGGAGAGAGTCGATGACTTTTCCTCTCCAAGACGGAGATTTGTTGGTGTGTGCGTGCATGTGTCACTTCACGGTGTTGGCTTGACACATAAACAACTTTAATCAATGTTCCGTGATTTGGGATTCCACCGGAAGCAGCGTCAATAACGTTGTGTTGTTGTGGGTCATGATCACGGAGCTGTTTACATGTGTGTCTCCAAGAAGATAGCTCCAATGTAACGTCCAAACCTCAAAGGAATATCGTGACCGTCCTATGTGGATGTTGACTATGTCTACCATTCTTTATCCATTTATCTAATAATTTTCTTTAAGTAAAATAATTATTAAGTTAATTAAATCCGTAACTCGCAAACAATGCTCTATGTCACTTACGTGTTCTTTTTTGGCTTTTGCTTTTGCTTTTTATGGACGGTATGGTATGTGAATACACGCCTTCAACCACTGAACCACCACACAACTATCCAAAAATTCGAGACCTTTGCTTGCAAATTTTGTTTTAGGTCATTTTGGTTATAACTTATAATAAATAAATTAAGAAATTATAAAGTCAAACCACATGTATTTCGAAAATTATATTAGTTTAGCCCTGGGAGATTAGTTTTTCTAAAGGCATGAATCATATCACAGAGTGGGTTTTGCGAAATTTAATAGCTCAACCTTATCCTTAACTTTGTTTTAATCGAAGATGTTTGATATAGTTTGCATTGAATTTTATATTCTAAGTATGATATATGAATTTAACTATATTGGGGGAGATACACAATTGATATTTTCCTTACTTAATAGTTCTTCAATCACTTTGCATTTTTTTTAGTTTTCTCTTAAAGGGAAATTAAAGTATATTAGAATGGGGGTATAAAAATAGTGAAGAAATAAAATTTAGAAAAAAGTAATGAAAAGGAAGCATCCTAACTTCGTATATAATTCCTCACGTATAATAATTTTTGAAAAATTATCATCATTACATTTAATATAAGATAATTAAAGTCGAATGTTATAGGACGAGTGAAATTCCATAGTTCGAAATGACTGAGTACGACGAGACGTACTAAAATAGTGAACCAAATCTAATGTTGTTTTTTATTCAACTTTAGATAATGTTAATAGTTTTTTTTTTCATAATATATATTCTCGATAAATTGTTCTATATACACAATTGTTCTATTATTTTTTACATTTATTTATTAATGTAACTATAAAGAATTGTAACCCTAAAGTAAGACTTTTGTAGTGATAAATAAATATTAGTTATTTGAATATTTATTTAATATTGTTATTAGATATCTGTAAAAAATAAAATATTAGGCCATTTTTCGCAATCCTTCTAAGTTGTTTGAATAATTTGAATTTCGCGAGTTGCTTGAACATTTTTTTACTAAACATGTTAAAATTATATATTTTATTGTTAAAAAATGCAACGCACAATTAAGTTTCGTTTGAATAATTCATTCGTGCACGATCAGTTTTTAGAAAGTAAATTAAGAATAACAATTTGATTTTCGTAAAATCAATTTTTAGTTTTTTTTTTAATGCAATCAAATTTATTTCGTTGTCAACCTAATTCAGTTCAATATGTTTTTGACCAAACGTGCATTTCAACAAATATCATTTTAACCCAGATAGGTTACAAAATTTACCGTTGTAGTTGTACGATGAAGATTAATTCATAAATTAATGTTATTTTATTACGATAATATCATAGTCACCACGAAAATTAGATTTAACTGGTCAAATATTCAGTAGGATTACTCGTTATCGTTACACTTTTGAAACATAATAAAAAATCAATTAATTAAATATAGTTATAAAATATTGTTTCGAGATCGTTAAGGTAATTGTTTAATAAAAACATTCATCGTTAAAACAACCTGAAAATTATTTCCCTCACATTAAACATCCGTTTTGATGCACAAATTCCAAACTTACTGAATAAACTAAAATTTAATAACCGATGCTTACCCACTAACTCGTTCAACTACGCTTTTAATATTATTTAAAAATAATCATAAAATTTTGAAGACTTTTTCGCTCCGTTTAGTTTGGTAAGAAATAATAACAGTGGGAAAGAAGGAGAAGAAGAAAAATATATGAATATTGATTGTTTGATAGAACATAAGAGAATTATTTAAAAAATAATGGATACAAAATTCGTCCACAAAATAAAAAAAGAAAAATGTGAAATTTGATTTTATTTAAACAGCAAATATCTTTTGCTAGATAAGTTTAGTTTGGGACTTAATTATTATTCTTATTCTTATTTTTCTTGTTATTAATATTCATATCTTCAGTTGTTTTCTTTGGTTATGAATTCTGTTCTTGTCATAAAAAACGAGTAATGACAACAAAAGTGAAAATAATAATAAAAAAATATTTGTAACCAAAGAATATAAAGAAGTAGTAGGAAGAATAAGAGATGTGAGAAAGAAGAGGAATGGCGAATTTGAAAGAGAGAACTGAGAAATGTGTGGAGTATTCTTGAATAAAAAGTGAGGGTTTGTTTCACAGGTTCCTGTAACTTTCTCACTTGCCACCTACTTGGAAATTGGAATTGAATTCCTTTATTTATTTATTCAAAGCAGAAGAAACGCCTCTGAAATCTCTGACCCGATAGTTTAGTCACAAAATATGCATGTGGTACGTTGTTGCTTACCACATCTTGCACCTATTTTCTTAAATGCTTATAGGACAGGTAAGAAATAAAGAACAAACAAAGTTAAAAAAAGAAAAAGCTAAAGAGAGACTCCACCACACCCTATGCCTCTTTCTCTCATTTCCTTTCCAAGTTTTTCAGTTACTTTTTTTCTGCACAATCAAAATCCATCCATTAATTGACCCTCATTAATGTTGCTATTATTTTAATCACATATAAACTTCAACCGTTAATTTATTCCTGTCCTCAACTTTCTTTCCTTACTACTTTTTCTGTGCAAGCAATTTTGTTTTTATTCAACCACTCTTTTATTATAAGTATATGCATATTTGCACACCACCACTAGCCACCACCACCTCCAACACTGCCACAACACAACACAAACATAAACATATCTTGCTGTGAAAACGTGGGAAAATAACTATTTTTTCATCCTTGGAACCTTCATCTTCCACCAAATATCAACATCTCAGCATGCTGCGTTACTGAACAGATTTGAGGAGAAAAAGGCTCAGTTTTTTTGTTCTTCATCACTTCTAGAAGTTGCCCTTGCCCTTTGTTGGACATATTATGGCTATTCAAACGCAGTGGTATCCAAATAATTCTGCTTCTTCTCCGTTCTGGAACAATGGTCATTGTGCTCCTGGCTTCATGGACTCCGGCATCAGTTTTCAGCACAAACAACAGCAACAGCTAGCAGAACAGCATTTGGGAGAGTTATGCAATGGGAGTCAGGGAGGAGCATTTGATCCAAATCTTCATGTGTGTAGTTCAAAAGGGATGAATTCTCCTATGTTTGCTATTCAGTTTGAGAAACAATGGGGAGAGATTGATCAGTATATGAAATCTGAGGTTAGAATTCATTCGTACACAACTTGGTTGTTGTTATTATTATCATCACTATGTTATGTTATTTATGATAGTAAGTTGAGATTTTTATTGTTGATTTTGAATGGGATAGGATGAGAAATTGAGATACATGATAAAAGAGCATGGGAAACAACAGGTGATGGCATTGTTGAGAAAACTAGAAACTCGAACACTTCACGTCCTGAGAGAAAAAGATGTAGAAATTGCACAAGCCATGAAGAAAAGGTTAGAGTTAGAAGAGTATTTGAAAAGGTTAGAGGCCGAAAACAACAAATGGCAGAGGTTGGCTCAGGAGAAGGAAAACATGGCATTGACCCTTTACAAAACACTGGAGGAAATGACAGAAGGTGGAAACTTTTTGAACAATGGGACAGTGGCAAATGATGCAGTGTCGTGCTGTGGAGAAACTGGGGGAACTGAAGAGAGGGAAGAAGAAGAAGAGGAAGAAACTGCAGAAAAAGGTTTAGAATGTGGAGGGGTGAATGTGGATGAAGTTGAACAGATTACGAGAAAAGGAGGAGTAATGGTTTGTAAAAGCTGTCATTCTAGGAGGTCGTGCTTTCTGTTCCTCCCATGCAGGCACCTTTCTTCCTGCAAAGTTTGCAACGCTTCCCTCGAGGCTTGCCCCGTCTGCAGAACACCAAAGAAAGCTACCATTGAGTTGAGACTTTGATTTTCTAGGCTCTGATATGAGTACAGACTTTGATTTTCTAGGCTGATATTCCCGGAAAAAAGTAAATACAACAACACATAGATTGCTTAGCTATGATGGATGATGATGATGATGATGGATCTGCCAAGAATCAAGATACATGGACATTACTCATTTTCATCTCAGTGAGTTCAATGTTTCAAGACTCAAAACCTTAACTATAGTTCAATGTCTTTAATATTCTTCAAATGTCTGGTTTATTTCCTTAGGACTTTTATGTGTTTAGATCTAATCTGTAGAAGACCAACACAAGAGAATTTGTCAAATACAACATCTTCAAATTTCTGCAATATTAATCAGTCATTTTTGTTTTTCCTATTTAACACAGTGATGGTTTCTGTGGCATATCTGCTATGGAACAACTTTATAGGCCTAATTTAGTTTCCTTGTATGGCTAATTGGTCACTGAGATTTGTGAAATGTGATGACAGCACTTTTTTCTGAAAGAGTGGTTTGCAATTTGTGCCTGTGATGGTGGAGATTGAGTGGTGTAGTCTATTCATCACCATTGATATTTTTGCAGTGATGATGTCTGCACATGTAGACAGGGCTATGTCTAATATTGTTGGCTTGTGAACAGAAGGATCAAATCAAACCCTCATTGGATTGGGTAAAATAAATTTATCTCAGTTTTAAAATCAGATTAACTAGTAGTTTGAAAAGTTCAGATGAACCATGTGAACAGAAAACAAAAATATTTACACTTCAGTTTGATACTAGAAAAGATAAAAATCAGATTTGAATAGCAGTTGGAGAAAAAAAAGTTAAACCATGTGATCAGAAAACAGATACTTTATTGACACTTCAGTTTTATTGTGGATATTAATTAGAATGAAAACGAGTAAAGGAATAGTATGAAATGAATAGTTTAGTTTTAGTAATTTTGAAAAACTAAACATAAACAAAGTCTTTAAATTGACTTTACCTGGAGTAGTGGAAAGTTTCTCTCTATAATATTAATACTATTAAATGGATTAATCCAATTTAATGTTACTTTTTGAATATGGAAATTCTCTATCTATATTTATATCATTAAGTAATATTAAAAAGAAAATTAAAAGTTTAAATATCAACTCAATTATATTTATTGTAGGATTATAACCACACTACATTCTGTGCTGTTTCAAAGTATAAGATTATAAAATATTTGACTTGTGCTGTTTCAAAGTATAAAATTATAAAATTTCTGTGCTTCTTTTATTATTATTATTATTATTATTATTATTATTATTATTATTATTATTATTATTATTATTATTATATATCTTTTACATTAATTTTTTTTTCTGTAACATGGTTATTTTGATTTTCTTTCACTCTAGCGATGGGGTTCACATCATGCTATCACCACTCATTCTCTTAATTACAAAACGTGTCTCTTAATTACAAAACGTGTGATCTCTGTTTGTAGTATACTAATAATTAATAATTTATAATATTATTAAGTGATAATTAATTTAATGTATAAAGTCTGACCCCAAAACCTTAACACTTCATTTAATTATTGCATTAATATTTTCATTATTTGATTAAAAACCTTAATACAATATTTAAGTGTTGCATTAAAATTTTTAGTATTTTGCACACCTAATGGACTTCATGAAATTATTAATTTAATTTATCACCATTAGACTTTGAATCCTCTCCTTAATGTCGATATTATTTTATTTTTATTTTTTAGTTCATAGCATTCTTAACTTTAATCTTGCTTTACCTACCAAAATTCATTGTTTTCTGAAAGTCCACCAACCTTGATTTTATACCTCTGATATCCTAAACATAATTAACCAAAATTATGTTAATCTCATTGTGAAAGACGAAAAAAAGTGTCATACAGTTTCAATTGCACTTGTAAGGATAGGAAGTGTTTGTAAATTGATATATTAATGTGTAAATTTATTTAGTTGTATGTAACAATTAATAGGTGGAGTACATAAAATAAAATGAGATGTGTAAACAGTAAAATATTTAAAGTGAACAAATTTTGATTGGGTATTCAGATTAGATAAAGAAAAGTGAGTTCTAAAAAAAATTCATTTTAATTTGAAAAATAGTAGTAAAAAACACAATTGGATTCTGAAATCTATTATAATTTTTCATATCCAAACTATCTAGATAATTACAGTAATGACAATCATTTTAATCACTTTATACAAATGACTATAAGGAGAATTCATAAACAAAACAACCAAATCTAAAGAAGAAAATTGTAAGTCTTGAAAAATTTCATTTAACAATTCCCATAACCGTATAGCAATAAAACAATAAAAGAAGAACAAATGAGAGAAAATTTTAATATATTTCACACAAAGAACATAGAGAGCATAAAATCACTCATTTTTTTAACATTTAGATCAATAGGTAAATTACTATACAACAACTTCAAAAAACCATAATTGTAACCGGTCACACATTATTTAACCAAATCAAGTCTTCTCAAACTAGGTATTCCAAACTAGAAAAACATTTTCTTATTTACAACTTTTTGAGAAAGCATATGAGTATCATCCATAGTCTAATTAGGTACATTTTCATTTTTATTAACCATTAAAGAAGAAAAATCACATAAATTTACAACAACAAAAAAAGTTTCATAGTATTTGTCTATACCGAACTAACAATAGAGTATAACCTTACTCTATACAAATTTAAAAAATTAAAAATTATAATCAATTTAGATATTCAAATGTCAGAACATCGATCATTCAAAAAATTATTACAATTACTCTTTTCTAGTGTCCAAAAAGTATTTTCAAGAACAATATCATATATGCATTATTAATATCATGTTAAATTGATGATAATTTAAAGAACCTATATTAATAATACTTAGATTTAAAAAATTAAATACGCATTAGACAAAATCATTTTCGCATAAGCAAAATTTCAAACTAAACATAATATATGAACTTTATTTTCTCACTAAATATTAGTAACTTGTAAACTACACGGGAATGAGTAATTCATTGTATTTGATTTCATTTATATTGTTTTTAACATGCTAACTTTTATATTGTTTATGTATATTGTAGATTATGTATTCACATATAGACTAACATTTCTAGAACAGATTAGTTTTAAAATAGATGGAGGTAATCAAACCGTCATTATTTTAAGCAAAATTATCATACTTATTATTGTTGTTATTTTTCTTTAAATTTTCAAGTTTAATTTGAATACTAGTTTGGAAATTGAACTTGAGTTTAATTATTTGTACTTGATGTGTTTTCTATGAGCTCATACAGGAATTGTTTTGAACATAATATAATCAGATGTGAATGAAAATAAACTGTAAGAGTATGAAACCTTCATTTTGATATGGTGATAGGTTAAAATGAAGTATAAGATTAAAAATGAAATTCATCATATTTTAAAAACGAGACTGAAATTATTATTATTATTTTAATATGAAACTAAAATTGAAGGACTAAAGTTATATGTATTTACTTAAAAATGCTAACAGATTAAAATTTATACTATCATATATCAAATGCTAAGAGATTAAAACTTCATCCTTTAGACCACTAAGGTTGAAATTCAAATGTTTTCGATTAGTAAAACTCAAGATCGTATTAACGTTTCACTGATACATTAATTGTTCTGCAATTAATAAGATGCGTGGTACTTAATAGAATCTTAAAGATCATAAACAATCTCGATGTAAGAAAAAAAATTAATTATTTATATTCCTAAAATAGTTTATTATTAAACACACACAAAAATTAACCCAATGCTATAATTTGCTATTAATAAAATTAAGCAGGAAGAACAATTTTATATATATATATATATATATATATATATATATATATATAAGCTTAAAATTAACAAGAAATTTATAACTACTCTTAATCATTTAAACTTTTTATAGCACGTTACTTTTTTTTTTCTTCTTATTTTGAGTTCAGTTATAACTTTGAATATTAACTAACGCGTATAGTTAAAAAGAAAGAAAAGAAAAACTATGTTAAGTGTGTGTTAATATATATATATTTTGATAATTTAGTACTCAGATATATAATTATTTAAGCGCATAATTATATAAAAAAATTATTACCAATTTTGTATTTCAAATTTTTTTATAAAAGGCTTAATTAATTCCTAGATCTTTAATTCAATTTAATTTTTATATTTATTTTTTACTTAAATCTTACTTTTTAAGAAGATTATGCGATTTCTTAAATTAAATTGCCATTAATCGTGTTTAAAAATGTTATGTGTCACATTCAAAATAATAAATGACTCAAACATATGACAAATTCATATTTTAACCCGTGTTAATATTAATTTAAAAAAACATATCATATTAAGTTTTTTTTTTATTATTATAAAAGTAGGATCAAAAGAGTTTTAGTTTCTTTTTTAAATATAGAAACAAAAACGAATTCAAAACTTAGACCAAATTACTAGTAAACTTTTTACAAAATTTATTTTTCAATATAATACTTATTTTAGTAGTAATCAACATATAAGTTAAGAATACAAAAGTTTATTAAAAAATATAAAGAAAAATACTTTTATTGTTAATTATATTATAAACAAAAAAGATAATACACACAAAATCTTTATTTAATGATTAATTTCAAAATTAAATACTTCACAATTTAATAATGGTAACAAATAACTACATAAAAATCATAGTGAAAAGGTCAATAAGAAGGATCTAACTTTTCATGAGTGAAAATAATAATAATAATAATAATATTCCTTGAGTATTTGAACCGAGCTTCTCCCTTACAAAAACTGTGGTTATGAAAAAATAATGTGGAGAATGTGGAATAAATTTTTATTTGAAGTGTATCATATGAAAGAAGATTTTACAACCTGTTTTGATTCCCATGTGAATTAGGTGTAAAGTTACGACAACAAAATAAAATATAGGATAAATGATGATTTAATATGCACTCTAGTTCTTGAAAGACCAAAGAATCTTGTCTATATAAATATGTGAAAAATTTATTAATTATGTATTGGTTATGAAGTTTTATGAAAATATTTTACTATTAAAATTTAATTTAATATTGTTTTTTGAATACATTATAGTATTTTGAGATTAATTTATATCTCATACATTCAAAGATTTATCAAATTTGTTAGAGACTAAATGGTTTAGTTCTCACATTTTTTAAAGACCAAATTTGATATAAATTGTAATATCATACCCACGTCAAATTAAGAGTTAATGGATGCACTTTATACTTTATACTTTATACTTTATACGCTTCTAATTAACTTCATTTCTTTTTTTGGTGAATAATGCATAAATATATAGTAAGAATAAGGATAAGCAACTAAAGAGGGAAATTAATTACATAAAAAAAATAAATAAAGAGTGAAAAGAAAAAGAAAAAAAAAAGGAAAAAAAGGAGAACGCATGGTTTTGCTCAAAATAAACAAAGTCAGTGCCACCTCAAGTTTGTTCCCTGTTTGGATCAATCCGTCGTTGCAACCGCCAGTCGCACCTTTTCTGTCGCCGGAATCCACCACCTTCTCTTCGGCCACGGTATCGTATAATTATCTTTCTCGTTGATACCGTTATTCATTTCAATCCCTAGCTACTGATAGCATCACCACTCACACCGTCAATGTGCCTTATGAAGAACCGTCCTCTGCGGTACGCTAGCTAGGGCTTGGGCGGTGCACTGAATTTTCGAATTCGTGACTTTCAATTGGAATTAGGGGGCAGGGGAGAATATATTTTTTGATTTGGCATCGATTTGTGATTTGACTTTTTGTAAAACGAATCCACAACACACACACATACACACTAAAATTGAGCTTATGGTTATTTACCTGAAACTGTTAATGCGGGAAGAGAATTTGTATTTGCTTGTTTGGGTAGGCGAGAATATACTAAGGAAGTCCGTTATCAGATTTTGACTTGCGGTTCCATCAGATTATTGGTTGTCTGACCCGTTTTTATTTTGATGTAGTTAGGTTAGGTAGATGATTGCGACTTAATTCATGTTCCATATATGTACATGACATGGGATGTGAGTACCTATTTTAGCACGTGCCTTCATGATTTTGATGGATTTCTTACTGGAAACTACTTGCATGCAGGTGAATATTTGATCGGCAATACTTATTAGTGAAATTTTAGAATATAAAGAAGCTTCAATGGCCAAGAAACCAGGACAAAGATCCAGTAAATTATCTGTGTACCTTTACATTCCTAATATAATAGGTGGGTGTTTACTTTCAATGTTTGCTTACGTATTGTAGCAACAATGCTCTTAAAAAAACACATTGTAGCAAGAATGCGTACTCTAAATTCTAATACTTGCGTTAATAAGAATAACGGGATACAACTCTGATTTTTGGGCATATGGACAGCGCGAATCAGAAAATTTTTCTGGGTCATTTTTCTTATTGGCACATTTGTTTTTGGAAAACATGAGGCTTTGTTACTCTTTTATTATACCATGTGTTATCAACTGCTGTTTTTAACAAATGGATGTTTGGTAATTGGATCGTTCAGGAGATTGTACTCAACTTCTTCATAGTTCTCCATGAATACAAACTGTCTTAACTCCTGACCGTGTCCATGGTGATGCAGGATACATCCGGGTTCTTTTAAACTGTTTTGCCTTCTCCCAATGTTTAACAAACAAAATCCTGTTCTCTTTTCTCTATTTTTTGAGGTGGGATACCATTTTACGGGCTTTCTCTTGTATTGAGTTTTTTTTTTTTTTTATGTTTATGGGATGTGGGACATAATTTGGCTGAATCTGTGTTGCCAGCTTTGTTTGTGATGCTGTCGATGGATGGTGTGCCCGCAAATTCAATCAAGGTATAAACTTTTTTGTTGATGTCAGATGACAGTACGTTTATCAGTTAAGGTTTTCCTATTGAATTCATAAATAATGTCAATGCTCAACTAAGAAAATTCTTGCTCATAATTTATATGAGTCCACAATGCATGCCATTGCATTTGCATACATAACACTAACCTTCAGAAAAAGTTAATTGAGGGATAATTGTGTTTTGACTAGTTGTAGTTTACTATTTGGACATTTTGAATATGATCTCTGTGTTAATTTGTACCCTTAGTCTCTTTCTGTTTAGTGTGAGCGAACAAGTAAAGATTTTTTTTTTTTTATTTACTCTTTTATCAATTATTGAGTCCTTCAAAATCATCTGGAACATAAAATCTGGAAAATCAGTTCAAAACTGAGGGACTGTCTATATATCACAGCACAACTATAATTTGCTTAGATAATTTCTGAGACGCATAGCATATACATTATGAATGTGAGGTAATACTGATTTTCTCACAATTGTAAGGCTGATACCATATTAGCAAATATACATATTATTCTACTATTTTTCACTTACCTAAGGGTTATGTAATAGCAAATTTAGATTAAAATTTGAAGAGTCCACCAAATTTCATCATGTGCTAACTCCCAGCGTTAAGGATGTTTGTTTTGTTCCAATGATTGCATTTCGTTGTCTGTTAGAGTTTCACACTCTTTAATAAAACACTTGATAGATAGACCATATTGAACAAGAAAATAAAGGGATAACATGGCATATATGCTAAAGAGGGTTGGCTTAATTTGTTATAATCAAAGATCATATGTGAAAAGGTCTTGGATTCAAATTCTGGTTGTGATCTTTCACTGGTATCATGTGTAAGCACCACTATATGCCAGCTTGTAGCTTGCCCCAAATGGGGAATTGGGACAGTTACCTATCTCCCTAAATTGTCTATTTTTATTTTGAAAAGACAATTATTCTGTATAATAAACGAATACATTAACCTAGCATTTTTATTGTTTTCTGGATTCAGTGTCAACCTTTGGGGCTGTGCTGGACATGGTAACAGACAGGTTATTTTCTGTTCTCTCTCTCTCTCTCTCTATGCATGCATACCAAAGATATCTGATGATCGATGCTGTTATAACTTGTTTATGTTGTTCAATTCTTGTGTGCTTTGAAATAATGCGGCTTCCTTGATACCAGAATTAGCACTGCTTGTCTACTTGTTGTCCTTTCTCAACTGTACAAGTAAGAAATTTTCCTTTCAAATTCATTAGTCACTGTAATTTTAAGCATGCAAACCTGACTTTTGGGTTGAACTTGTGTAAAGGCCCGGCCTTATCTTCTTGTCATTGCTTGCTCTAGACATTGCCAGCCACTGGCTGCAAATGTACAGGTAATGCATATTGACTGTGCGTTTTTCCCCTAACTTTTATTGCTGATTCTCCAATTATTAGGTTTAATGTGGATGATATGTGGACTTGTTTTTAATTAAATGCAGTACTTTCTTGACGGGAAAGGCTAGTCATAAAGATGTAAAAGACAGCAGCAACTGGCTTTTCAGGGCATACTATGGAAATCGGATGTTTATGGCTTACTGTTGTGTCTCATGTGAGGTAAGTGCAATATCCTCTTCCAGATCTCTGGAAAATCTTTAATAACTAGTTTTTTATTTGGATTCTTATCCTTAATATTGTATAGGTTATATACTTAGTCCTGTTTTATCTTGCGGAGAATCAAACAGAGAAATTGGTGGACGTAAGTGCTCCCTACTGGTGTTAAATTATTTAAGACATTTTATTTGCCGTGATCATCATAGTTTCTCATTTGTTTATATTTCCAGGTTATATCAAATAATTTGCAAAAGATGTCATTACTTTCTCTCCTAATTGGTACTAGTTTATTTGGATGGGCAGTCAAACAAATTATAAATGTTATTCAGGTTCGTATGTTTGTTCTGCATTTTTTATGATTAGACGCCTACGTATTTTTAGATTTTGACCACCCCAGTCAATATTGAAAAGACGAGAAAGAAAAAAAAAATTAAAAGAAGTAACACATAAGAGAAGAAAAGAAATCCCAAAGTCCAACGAAACTAGTGGCACTAATTGTTCATACATTTTTGGAATAAACATCCTGGAAGTATCGCAGTAGTACACAATTTTGAATCTTGAAAGTCTTTTGTATTCTACTTTTATTTTTTGTTTAACTATTATTTGTCAACCTTTTTTCTAAGCAAAAGGATCAGCACAAAGTTTCGTGAAGTGTATTTTATCGACTACAGTTATAAAACTTATTCTACTAGAGATGGTGACATTACTTCAATTTGCAGAAGCTTTCCACACATTATCAATTAATCTTGATAATAATTTGAGGGATTGCTTTAGGCTGTTAAAATGAGGATTAAGATTCAATACATTTAGTAACTAGCAGGTTCTGTGGCGCCTCAAATATTGTTCGAGTTTGAATATATTAACTCTTTGGCTTGACTTATTAACTTAATATCATGACTTGATAATGAAAAGAGTTTTCTTTACATTCGCTATACAGATAGGGTCTTGGAATAACGACTGATTCTTCATTTTTTTTTTTCTGATGCGGATTATTATTTACTTAGCAATTAAATTGAGTCCTGCATTTATCTGCCCTAATTCCCTTGTGATTCCAGATGAAGACAGCAGCAGATGCGTGTGTGCTTTATGACATTGACAAAAAACATAAGAACTGATGTTTCTTCCACGACGAGAATCCCTTGCCTTTGTCTTCTCGTACCAAGTTATGTGCTCAGTTTAATATGAATTGCCGCGGATGGAAATTGAGCTTGATTTGTTCAGTTTTCTACATTTGTAATGAAAGAAATAGAAAAATTCTGAACTATAGAATTTACCTTTCCATGTAACAAAAATATTCTGTTGTTCTTTACCCACTGTTAACTACAATGCAACTCAAAGAAATATTTGTTCAGTTGTGAAATTTCAAATCCCTTTATAGGAGAAGAAGGATTGGCTGATTTTGATTTTATATTCTCTCTCGGGTGGGATGGGGTGTGGGTGTATAAACTGTATAAGCACCCTTTATACCACCACTTCGCAACACACTCTCTTCAATATTTATGAAAATTCGTATTACTGTGTGACACGGGGCTTGCAGGATTGATAAAACATCTGAACCATTCATACGTGCATAATTTCTCATATGTAACTCCAAGACATTGTTCTACTTGTGCGCGCTTGCTTTTGATTTGTGAAGTGATCCAATGTCACTTGTTTTTATATATTTTGCTAATTTACTGTATATTGGCCACTGATACCTCTGTCGAACCTTATTCCATGAGTCGATGAGTGAACCAATGTCACTTGTTCTTGTATGTTTGGAAAAGTAATGACTAATTTCTCGTCCTGTCTGCATAACAGCGTTATATGACTTGGTGAAGCATTCTAGTGTATTAATTCTACAACATACTACTACTGCATAAGAGTTTGAAGGCATAACAACACATGCATAAACAGAATATTGATAAAACCAATCCAAATCTTCAAATGAAACAGCTACACGGTTATTGGCTGCATAATTATTGAACCTACCAGAGATATATACATTCCCAAGCGTAGTCAAATAATAGACAAAATCAAAATCACATATTGCATAAATAATGACCTTGCTCCAAACAAGCAAATTTCTCTCTAACGTCCCTACTTTTTCTTGACAGCAAAACAATGTTCATAAAAAAAGATTCCTGGCTCATTAAAGTGTACTAATAAAGGCTAAACCCAAAAAACTGGCTAATGATGATGGCACATCCAAGAGCTATTGCAACAAGAGAAGAAGCCCAAGTAAGTTTCTCGGTTATTCTAGGTATTCTATCTTTAAGTGCCTCACTACACGAACCAATAAATACCGTATAGCTTCCCATTGCAACAACAGTTCCAAATAAGAACATAATGAGAAATGCAGCACCAGCCACCCGTGAAGGCAGAGCAAGAGCAGGCAAAACCATCATCAGTGCATCTGGTTGCAGTCCATGAACTATTCCCGTGGCAAAAGTAGCAAAACCAATCTTCTTCTTTCCTACTACAGGATTACTATCACGCGATTCATAGACGTCCACATCACATTCACCATTTTCCAAGGCAACACATGGAGTAGGCACTTCTGAAGCTTCCTTAATCCCCATTGCACCAATTACTAGCAGGGTAAGGCCAACCACTCTAGTGCCCCATGTCCGAATAACTTCAATGTGAAGTCGATCCTTTAGGAGCAAAAATATCAAGCCAAAGATAACTTGACCAGCATCATGGCCACAGCCCCAAAGGGCTCCAACAGCAGCACTCTCCATTCGGGATCGGCCTATTGACAATGGAGCCAAAGCTGCAAGGTGATCAGGCCCTGATAGTGTGTGCAAGCAACCAGCAAAGAAGCCAGTCCAAGCACTGCTTAGAAGCTCAGTGCGGATAAGTTTTCCACCAACTGCCGCAGCGGCAGGGCCACCACTCTTGGCAGCATTTTGAAATGTTGCAAAAGCTGCCGGAGCAAAAGCTGGCTGGACTAAAAGCAAAACAAGAGCAGACAGTACTGCCAATGTCCGAGCTGTTATTATTGCCTGAAAAAAAAAAACATAGCAAATCATACTTTTAAGCTTAACTACAGTGTTCAAACATCTAAACGGCATAAACCCTAGCAACCTTAAACCGAATAAATACTTGTAACCAAAAATACCACAATAATAATGATGATGATAATAATAAAAATAGCAGTGATACATTACCCGTATACCCAATTCAACAAATAAGTTAATGATCACGGTTTACCTGTAATTACACGTGATTAAAAAGCTAAGTTCTGTTATGATTCAACTCAACTCCAGAAAGAAAAAAAAAAAAAGTATTACCAGAACAGAGCTATTGATGGAAAAGTATCAGTCACAAAAACTGTTACATGCACAGTACACAAGCAACATAGCACCATCCGTTCAGATTACAACAGATTTCTGCACATAAATGACAATTCCCAATTTTCTAGGTCGAGTAATTTATCCCCTTTAAATAAAAGAGTAACGTAATCAACCACATTAATAGAATTTTCCTCTTAGCATAATATACTAAAATTACACGGATTCCCTAGGAGCCAATGACATGTTTAGATACCTTTGACTAAAATCACGAAGAGAATATACTAGAGGATACAGTTTACGATACAGAACATGGTTGAATTAAGAATGAGCATGATGTCAGATGCAAAGAGCACGAAATGCACACAAGATCTAAGCATCAACAAGCATAACAGCAGAAAGCACGTACCTTTGGTTTTTGGAAATTGTTCCCAGTGGTGATCTGATTGAGGGGTTGGGATTGGGGTGTGGAGGTTTGAGGACGAATGAGTTGAGAGGAGATAAGGGGTGGTAGGGTTTTGGGAACAGAAGATGACAAGGAAACTGATGGGTTTTCATGGTGGCAAGAAATTGAGGTGAAGGAAGAAGGTGGTGAAGAGAAAAGGTTGAAGCTTGGTGAGTGAAATCGTGTGAAGGGCTTGAGATTGGTGTGAAGAGGAGAAGAAGATAGAAGCCTATCCATGGGCATGGCTTCTATCGGAAATGAAGAGAAGAGAAGAGAAGAGAAGAAAAGTGATGAGAGAAGGTTTGATTGGATAAAGTCCTCGCTGTGCACCTAAAGCTCAATGTTAACAACCGTTTCGTTATGCTACGTTTTATTTTGTTTTAGGAATTTGTTATGTTTTTTTTTTTTTTTTTTAATTTGGAACTAAATGGTTTGTGTTAAAACAAAATGAACCCAATAATGCTTAATTTCTTAATTTTTTAGGGAAAAATATTTTTTACAAATCATTTTTAAATGGATTATTTAATTGGATCAATATTTTCTTTTAAATAATTTATCATGATCGATAAAGGAAACGAAAAAGAGTCGGATATGACATGTATTTGAGTTATCGATACACCGATACGTTAATTTTGAAAATATTAGAACATGACACATGATATATGCATATTAAAAAATATCTATTTTTTTTAAACATGAAAAATATATGATTATTCTTGTGTGAATCTAAATTAAAATCAAATGTATTAAATATTTTAACATAAAAATTTATAAATTATTGTTATCATCAAAACATTATTGATTTATATATTAGATACTTTATTATTAAATATTGGTAAAATATCCTACAATATTATATACAGATACGTAACACGAGTTAAAATATCGGTACATAAAGAGATATATCACCAATCAATCATATTTAAATATATTTTTTACGTTTTGTAATTTAATAATATCTATAAAGAGTAGCCCTAATTGTAGGACAAATTAGTTAATCTATACTTCTTTATTTTTATTTATTAATATTTTAATATATTTCTCTTTCAAAATTTGAATTAATTTAATCTTATTTGTAAGTATTAGAATTGAGATAAAATTATCATCGAAAGATCTCCCTTATCTACGTGCAAAAACCATTTTGATGCAAGTCATTTTGATGTATTTACGAGTAATTGGTATTGAATAAAATAATGTCAACCTATTAGAGTTTTGATGAGTTTTTTTATCTCGATAATGTCAACTTATTAGAGTTATTATGAATCTTTTACCACAAAAACTTCAACCTAGTAGATATTAGTGTCAACTATATATTAATATTATCATTTTTTTTATCATTAAATGATCTCTTCAATATTATCATTGTTTTCTTAGTTAGGATATCCTTATTTTCACATTCATTATGTAAGTGTCTTTATCTATCTATAACTTCAAATTAATGTTGGCTTCAACTTCAATCCACCTTTCATTGAAACAAATAAATGTGAGGAAATAAATATCAAGTTCTAATAAATAATTCATAAATAAATTAATCAGTATAGTCAAAAAAGTGTTTATAGTAACAAAATTTTACCTCAAACTTAAAAGTTGAGTTAATAATTTATTATTAATTTAATAAAAATTATCTTATTAAGGTAGCGTTTGAATTGAAAAAAAATATTTGAGAAAAAGTAAGTAAATGGATTTGAGAAAATATAAAGTATATTATAGGATTGTTTAGATTAAGAGATTTGAAGAGATGAATAAAGGAATTTCAAGAGAAAGTTTGTAAATAATGTGATAGATATGATAGATAAGAAAAAAATTAATTGATAAAATTATATAATTATTAATCACTTTTGTCGAGAAATGTGATATAAATTGAAATGTAAAATAGTGAAAATTATATTAAAATGAAATTAAATTTGTTATTTATAAAAGAAATATATTTGAAATTCGATCCATATCCTAATTCAACTAATTCATACCATATATATACATAAAAATATTAAATTAAAATATGTATCAAAATTAAATGGAACATATTGTTTTGAAGAAAATACATAATATGTATCAAAATTATTACGAAATAACCCATAATCATTTTTCCAAATTAAAGTGAATGGTGTTTTGGTATTTTACTCACGTTGAATAGTTCATCCCTCCAAATCTGATGATTTGTTGAGAGTGTATATAATCTCTTACACAAATGAATGCTGACTTATATTTTTTGTTGAAATTTTTCTATCCACTTATTTTTCATTTGTTCCTTTGAATAATGAAAACAATTGTGTGATGGCTCAAATGGGATTTTAAACACTAATCTCAGACACCCTTTTGGTTACATTCATTTTAAAATCGTTACTAAAAAATGGCTAGGACAAATTATAAAAAAAAAGTGGCAAATTTCTCTCGTATTAATTACTTTTATATAATTTATGTCTATCTTATTAATAATATTACAATGTAATTAATAATATTACGAATAAAATTGATATTTCAGCTATAATCACACCCCCTAAATCCATTAATCTTGTCATCTCCTAAAATATTCATTAAAAAGCATAAATCAAATAAAAGAATATAAAGTAGGAGAGATTACATAAAACCCATGATAAAAATTAAATGTTACTTTATGAAACATAAACAAATTATATTTATTATGAAAAAAAAAACCTAAATAAATAGATAAAGATAAAACGTTAAACCACTTATCTTGTTTTCTATGAATTAAAACTCTTCCAATTCCGATCTGACGTCAGATAATCTCAGTCATAACTAAAACAAAAAGTCTTTCTCTCTCTCCCCTTTCTCTCTTTCTCTCTCTCTTTCTCTGTGTTTTTCAACTCAACCCCCTTTCTCTTTCTCTTTTCCCTTCCTTACAGTCTCCTCCCATCTTTCTCGGAACCGCCTCCTTTATTCTTGTTACCACTTCTTTCAACTGATTCCTTCAATCTCAACACAACATCCCCCCACCTTCTCCTTTCTGTTTTGTCTATCTCTGAAATATCTGAACCGTTTACATTTTATTGGGCCTCGTGAGATCCATAGTTCCGACCTACCCGAGTTATCCGACCTACCCGAGCTATCCGACCTACCCGAGCTACCGAGCTGTTTGACTATACTGACCTAACGAGATACTTTGTTGAATCCTACTAAGTCGAAATCCAACCTAACGTGTTGACCAGTACAAAAACTAAATTAACTAACATAATAGCATGATGGTTTCCTTCATGAAAACATGAGAAACTTTGAAGTGCATACTTACAAGAATGCAAAGAGTGGTGTCATCTTTCTCTAAGAGACTTTAAGGAATCACTCATTGATAAAAAAATAATGCATGCAAACTAAGGAATAATCACTCTCCAACCAAAGTATTTGAAAGTCCACTTTCCAAGGATGCTCCAAAGTACAAATTGTCCCATAAACACATCATAAATAAAAGTCCAGTCAGAAAAAAAAACTGAAAATTTACTCACATATTCATCATATCTTTCTTTAAAAATGCCAACACGCATAGTCAAAAATCAAGACAATCCCTAACTACATAATCAATATCCACCTTGAATCAATTAACAGATGAAACTTGTCATATTATATCCATAAATATTACTAGTTGAATTTTTCCCACTATACTAAACAACTTTCCTTTCTAAAAACAAGTTTATTATGAATTTTATTAACCAATGACCGAAATAATTGCACATTAGGAGCCCTAAGAAAATTGGCACGCCCAAATATATAAAAAGAAGAGATTTTTTATTACAAGCGAGAAATCTCTTGAAATATCTAACAAAAGAAACAGACACATACACATTAGCAGTATAAAAGTGACTTTTAGCAGGACTCACCCATAGACCAGAGAAAGTGTCATGTCCATGCAAGAAAGATTTCAAGTAGTGCATGATCCCAATATCTCCTCTACAAAAGACAAATATATCATCAACAAAAAAAGTATGAAAATGAAATTGCATCCCCAAAAACCAACCATGGAAAGCATGAGCTTCTTATAAATAAGTTATGAAATTCCTAATTATAAATATTACTATAGATTCTAATTATATAAATTAATATATATATATATATATTATAAATTATTTTTTTAGTTAAAATTTATTTTGTAACTCATTCCTTATCATGGATGACGATAGGTCGGGCCAGACACGAATAATGTTTACTTGCAACAAAAAAATTCACTTGTTATCTCATGTTACTCGTAGGGTATCCATTTAAAAAACATGCGGATACATGTGAATACCCACCAATTTAAAAAAATATATAAATTTATAAAATAAAATTACAAAAAAATATATAAATTAATTTTTAATTTTAATCAAATTTAACTTAATAAAACATAAGTTAAACTTTAATTTTATTTTTATCGATATTGAATATCCATAGATATGAATAATATGATATCCACATAAGATATTACAATATCCACTATCCGTAGATATATCCATGAATACCAACTATGTTGTGTAAATTTTATGTAGGGATATTACCTAAACACAACTATTTTTACCATCTTATTCCTTATACACCTAAAATACAAAGAAATAATGGTTACATACTATATGGTTGATTATTTCAACAAGATAAACAACTAAAATCTCAAAGATTAATTAAATGGACGTATTCAAATTTTTATATTTAATCAATCAAATATAATTTAACCACTTGAAACCTTATTGGTGACTTTGACAAGTTGAAAATAAACTAATTAGCATATATATATATATATAATATGAAAAACTAAAAATAAATTTTGGTCATTGTTTAAAGGCAATACATGAAATTACATATCAATAAATTACTCTAAGCATATTATGATTATAATAGAGTTACCAAAAATAGTATAACGATGATACATAAATTACTCTATTTCTGCAATGGAATTTGCGCATCGATATGCACATTATAGCGTTTGTTGAAGTATACAAAAAGCAGTTTGTCAAATGTTAAAAAATAATTAGAAATTTATATATAATTATTAATTATATCAGGATAAAAAACTACAATAAATATTTTTGTTTAAAAAAAGTTATAACTTTAATACAAAAACTTTATTTATTTCTATTTAAATTCCATTAACACGGTAACATATACTCAAAAAATATTAAAATTTATTTATAAGTTTACAACAAATTTTAATATCAAATATATATATAGTATACCAAATTTTTAAAAAAAATGATGTTAAAATAAAATTAATTAAACTAAAACTTTTATACTTTATTTTTATTTTTTCTTGTAATAATAAAAAAAAACTAAATATGTACTTACTTTGTTACGTGTCCGAAAACAGTAAAAGGTTATTAGAAAGAAGCAATGTGTGTGGTAACAGAAAAACAAAAATGTGCCACGTCAGGAAGAATTGGATGAGCAAGAAGTCGTGTCTCTGGTTGCTCAAAACAAGCTGCTACCTCCTCTCCTCTCCTTTCTGCTAAATGCTAATCCACTTCTTCTCTCTCTCACTCTCACTCTCTCTCTTCATCCATGGAAGTTAACCTCTCTCTCAACCGCCACCGCGCCCTCTCTCTCACCTCCCACGCTCCCTCCCTCTCCGCTCTCCGCTCACACTTCCTCGCCTCCACGCACTCTCTCCGATTCCCTCCCTCGCCACCCTCCCTTCGCTCCCGGAACAGACGCACCACCAGCCGCAACTCAGGTCTCCTCCGCATCCACTCCCCGCGCTTCGTCTTCAAGGCCTCCTTCCATTCCCACTCCGTCGTCGTCCTCGTCATCGTCGTCACTTTATCCGCCGTTTCCTGGCTCCACTTCACTCTCACCAAGAAAAAAAACAAGTCTCTTAACCAGGTCACTTTCCAACAATAACATTCCAATTTCACTCCTTACTTCTTTTCATTTCAATTCTTCCACCTACTTTTCTCGCTTCTTCAATTCTGTTGCCGGATTGTTCTCTGTCTATTACTTACTTTTTTCGCATTTAGCAACTTCTTCACTCCACACCGCATTTAGTGTTCTGGATAGACTTTTGCTGCTGTCCGAGCTACGCAGCTTGTGAATTGATTGAGTAATATAACTTATGTTTCGATAATAACTAACTTTTCCTCTTGTGCAGACACGGGGGCTTACGAATTTCGCATTATCGCCTCAGGGAACTAATGTTGGGAGTCAGGTCATTGATGGCGAGATTCTTGGTTTCACGGAATTTCAAAGGGATAACACGCTGGCTGAGATTGGGAAGTTGAAGGATGAGTACCGGGTCTTTGAGGAAAACGAGATCCACCTCCCGTTTTTGAAATCTTCAGTGGTACAAGAAGTGGCCATCGCCACCGAGACTTCAGAGTCATCTTCTGTTCTGGACTCTGGTTTGAATAATAATAATAATAATAATAATAATAATATTAATAATAGTAGTAGTAATAGTTCCAAGGTATTGGATGAGTCTTTTTTATCTGTGCCTTTCTCATCAACTTCGTTACCACCTCTGGAGTTTGCTGAGGAAATGGCTATACACGTGGAAGAAAGTCAAGATAAAGTTAACTCTGATACCGAGTTTCCTTTAATTGACGTCGAATCCGAGCATACTGCTTTGTCTGTTCGCGTAAACAACGCAGTGGCGGCGACTGTTGTTGGACTTACTGAAGAAAAGATTGAGCTTGGTTCCATGAATGGTGAGGTCCTTTTTGGAGAGTCCGTAAGGGAAGGGCTCTACATGTTTTATGAGGTTAACAAGCCTGCAACTGGATCTATGACACCGCTGAGTGGTTTAAAGTCATTATCTCCCCGTGCTTCTTTTATGAATAAAAAAAGGTCGCCCTCAGTGATGGGAAATGCCACACTGAAAGGAACAGGGTTATCTACAGATATTCCTCTACAAGAAGCAGGTAATTTACGTGCGAAAGAAAATGTATCATCATACCATTTCAATGATGATATTTTTGGTCAAATCCTTACGTAGTATAGTGATGAACAAACCAATATTTAAATAAAACTTTTATGTAAACCATGTTTTATTGATTCAGAACATGTCAAAGGAGCAGCTGAATTTTCCAGTCATAATGGCTACCCTCTGCAACATGTGAGTAAAAACTTGAGGAGGGGCAGAAGCTCTTCAAGAGACAGGGAAAGAACCAACGTGGATTACAATAATAACACAGTTTTCCCCCAGGCTCACTCAATGAAGATGCATATTGATCTGAAAAATGATAAAATCATGGTGCCTGATGATCAGAAAAATGACCCTTCAGAGCATCTAAGCAAATATAATAATTTGCTAAAAGTTGGGAGGTAATTTGCTAACCTGATCTGCCTCCTATGAACACTGAAAAGCTAATGTAGTTGATTTATGAGAATACTAGTTGGAGTTTAAAACATGAAACCAATTTGCTTTCAATGAAACAATGAGGTGAAACTCCTCCCTTTCACTTCTTTCTTATTTATTAACTATATCATGATCATGATGCCCGTCTGACCTACTTTTGCCATTGCTTTTGACATGGGGAGCTTATACTAAGTACATTGATTTTGTTAGGGTACATGAATGTGTAGAAGTGCTTAAACATATGGAAACAAAGGGTTTATTAGACATGACTAAGGTACTTGCATCTTTCTGGTTTTACTTGATATTTATTTCTTCAATTTTTTTGTTTCTCTTATATGCTTATTTACCGGTTATAGGTTTATCATGCCAAGTTTTTTAACACCTGCAAGAAACGAAAGGCTGTTAAAGAAGCTTTTGATTTCATTAAACTCATTCCAAATCCAACGCTGAGTACATTTAACATGCTTATGTCGGTGTGTGCAAGCTCCCAAGATTCAGAAAGTAAATATTCTGGTTACTATCTAAAAGTTCCTTCTTTGTCATCTTTTTAGCTCATGACATTTTTATTGTGTATTTTTCAGGGGCTTTCCATGTTTTGCAGCTTCTTAAGAATGCTCAACTAGAACCTGATTGCAAACTTTATACCACTCTGATATTAACTTGTGCAAAGAGTGGGAAAGTTGATCTAATGTTTGAAGTACATTATGACCCTTCAACTCATCATAGCATGATTTAATTAAATATAATATAATTTTCTGTAAATTATGAATATATTAAAATTGTTAATCTGTATGCTTAGGTGTTTCACAAGATGGTTAATTCTGGAGTGGAACCTAACGTTCATACCTACGGAGCACTTATTGATGGTTGTGCTAGAGCTGGGCAAATAGCCAAAGCATTTGGCGCTTATGGAATATTGAGGTCAAAGGTACATTTACTGAAAAATGTCTTTCTAAAGAATTATCTCTGTAGGGGTATGAGTTTAGCTCCTCCTTATTTAATTATACATGCTGATGTGATGTTTTATGCAGTAGAATGTGAAGCCAGATCGTGTTGTATTCAATGCACTTATAGCTGCTTGTGCCAAATCAGGAGCTGTAGATCGTGCTTTTGATGTTTTAGCAGAAATGGCAGGTGAAACGCAGCCCATTGACCCTGATCACGTAACTATAGGTGCATTGTTGAAGGCATGCACTAAAGCTGGTCAGGTGCTGTTTCTTCGTTCCCCAATCACTCTTTTTATTGTACTTTACTATGGATCTATTTAATGTTAAACAATTTCTATTTTTTTTTTTCTTCAGGTTGAACGTGCAAAAGAAGTGTACAAGATGGTACAAAAATATAACATAAAGGGATGCCCCGAAGTTTACACCATTGCCATTAATTCGTGCAGCGAAACAGGGGATTGGGAATTTGCTCTTGCTGTATACAATGACATGACCCAGAAAGGGATCCAACCAGATGAGGTACTTTAAAAAAATAATTTGTTCGTGATCTGGATTATTAAAAGCTTTAGTTTCACATACTATAAAACATAATAAAAAAAACACTTATTTGCATGGTGTTTTATTGAATTGATTCTTGTATGCTTTTCTTCATTTCTTTACTGTTGTTTGCTTACAGAAGTTGATTCGTCATGCAGATATTTCTGAGTGCACTGATAAATGTTGCTGGTCATGCTAAAAATCTGGATGCTGCCTTTGATGTTCTACAACAAGCCCGTGAAGGAGGAATACGAATTGGAATAACGTCATATAGCTCATTGATGGGTGCCTGTAGTAATGTATGTCCGGTCAACTAATAAAATTTAAGTTGAAAAGAAACAGAAAACGAGACTGTCATGAAATGAAAATGAAAACATCATTAATAAAATCCAGGTTAATTTTTTAGTCATGAAACTCAAAAAATTGGATTATGGATTTTATAGAGTATGCATAATAAAAGGTAAGGGAACTGAAATGGATTGAAGGTCTATTGATGGGACGCATTTGAATTATGTATTAAGAAAGGATGTTAAAAATATGTTTTTATGTTTAAAATAAAATTATTAATTAAAAAAAAATATTTAATGACCGTTATTAGACTTTCTAATAAGGAAAGTAATGAAGTCACGGGTTTCCTAAAATTTTTCCATGTTTTTCTGGCATTTTTTCTATTAATTTTAATTAAGAAATAAATATGGATGTAGAATGTTTTTTCTAGTGTAGTATATATGGATTTTGTGCTTTAGTTGATGGTCCCGAATCTAGAAATTAATAATAATGAAATACGAGAATGACCTAAGGCAATTACTGTGTACTTTTATGTTTCTTTTCCATGTAAGTTATGCTTTTTCGACTCTTTTTCCGCCAGCATTGACTTCACCTACTAACTAGTGGCAAATGCTTGTTCCAGGCAAGAAATTGGCAGAAAGCATTGGAGCTATATGAATATCTTAAGTCTCTTAAATTGTCAATAACAGTTTCAACAATTAATGCTTTGCTCACTGCACTTTGTAAGTTTGACCTTTTTCTTTGGTCTTTAAGATTGTTACATTCATTAATGTTTGATTGGAAAAATATTAAATAACTTGGAAAAGAAGTTATTTTCAAAAAAATAACTGCAAATTTGAAGGTCTTGTTTTTTGTATATACCACTCAACTTTTTCATTTCTTCTCAATGTAAGACTTTCAAATCATTCTTGGATTCCTAACATATCTAACGTTTCTTTTCCTGAAGCATTTCTTGTAAATGACGTGTTACTCCTTTCTCTACCTTTGTTTTGCTTGATTATGGATACTTCCAACTTTATTTTCAATTTTATAGCCGTTTCCCCAATCTGTACAGTTATATTGTTTAAGTTAGCTGATTAATGGGGAAAAAGGACTTTAAACATTTTAAGAGTTCTGTACAGGTGATGGAGATCAATTTCAAAAGGCTTTGGAGGTTTTTTTTGAAATGAAAGGATTAGGATTGTGCCCAAACAGTATCACATTCTCGGTACTTATAGTGGCAAGTGAGAAGTAAGTGGTCTAATAGGATTTTGTCGTTAAGTTAATGTTTTGTTTTGGTTCTTTCTCAACGAATTTCCTATTTTTACTGCCCTGATAGAAAGGATGATATGGAGGCAGCTCAAATGCTTCTTTCTCAAGCCAAAAAAGATGGTGTAGCCACCAATCTCATAATATGTCGATGCATAATTGGTGAGTCTCAGTCAATTTTGTGAGCTTCAATTCTCTCTCTGTATTGCTCAGCTTTTTCTTTGCTATTGCTTTGAAAATCACCAGTTTCTTGCATGACTTATATTTATACTCTTACCCTCCGCATTTGGAGCTATATTATTTAGAAACTATTGTCGCTTCATGTGATGAATGCAAATACATTGAAAAGTGATGTAAAATTTTCCGTTTTTCATTGTTTTTGTTGTGTTATTGCCTTTAAAGCCCAAATATTTAATGCACTACAGGTACAATTTGACATGTAAATGATATGAGAAAATTCTTAAAAAGTTTAAGATTGATTAGTATTAAATTTGTTAATATGAATTAAAAACAAAAACATATTTTGCATAAGTTCACTATCCTTTTTGAGAGAAATATCATTTCTCATTAACACATAATCACATTGGTGGTTGGTGATCACAGTTTTTAAAAAGTTAATTGATGTGACCGTATGGCCAAAGACCATATCAAAATATGTGCTTTCCCCAATGAACATATAAAAATTTCACACCTTTATTAGAACATCACAAAAAGCATCTTTAGTCCTCTTCAAGAGAAGTCGTGATTCTATAATTGTTAGTCCTAATGAAAAAAGTTTTGGCTCTACAAATTTGCCTTCTTTTCACTAGTTATTTAAGGATATAAAGGAATAGGATAGACTCATATTAGAGCTGTGTAATTTAATCGTTTTCAAAGGTAAGAGTTGTATACAAATGTATTAATAATATTTTCTGAAACAGCATAAGTTGCTGCTTATAGGACCGGAGAATATGGGTTTTGTAGGATCGAACAAATTCTTTCACAGTTTTGTGTTTGTTCAGTTAGTTAATTGTGTGCAATCGCATAGTAAATATTTCTATGGCTGTTTTATATAGAAAATACAGAAATCATGATGAAATCTTATTCCTTCCTTTAAATTATAAGAAAAGAAAGTATTAGGCTCATACGATATGTATTGAATTTTATTTATAGGACTAGTTCTTAATTTGCTGGGAACTTCAAGCAAAAGGTTGTGGATTTTGGTTATCTTGTGGCCCATTATCTATTCATATACTATGCCTTGATAGTTCTGTGATTTGTAAATCCTGATAGCACTTTGATTTCTTTGAAAGGAATGTGCCTGCGGAGATTTGAGAAGGCTTGCGATGTTGGTGAGCCTGTTTTATCTTTTCACTCAGAACGGCCTCAAGTTGATAATAAATGGTATACATTACGTTTACTACTTTTTTCTTAAGACAACTCTTTATTTAACCATTTCTAGACATTCCTTTACGTATTTGTTTTTTCAATATATGCATATCAGAGTGCTGTTTTTCATAGTGAAACTATTGCATTTCTACAACATTTTGTTTGAACTGATCCTATTTTTAATCATTCTTCTCAATTGAATCTGTCTAAGGACAAAACTAAAAACACTAGGGAAGTCTGTAAATCTCTGTTCCCGGAATTTTTGTGACTAATAATTTTATCAGGCTTCTCTTGGTTTTTTCTTTGTGGAAGTTTTTAATGCTGTTTTTACTCTGAAGGACATCGCTGGCCTTAACGGTGTTTCGTGATACAATTGACGCTGGTCAAAAACCTACAATTGAAATATTGTCACAAATTCTGGGATGCCTGCAACTTCCTTATGATACATCTCTGAAAAATAGACTTATTGAGAACCTAGGAGTTAGTGCAGATACTTCAAGAGGATCAAACCTCTGTTCATTACTGGATGGATTTGGTGAATACGATCCTCGTGCTTTTTCTATACTTGAGGTCAGTATGGAGCTGAAAGTAGTTCTATTCAATATCTTGTGCCTTATTGTTTCTAAGGGAACCTGAATCATCATATGATTTTGTAGGAATCTGCTTCATATGGAGTTGTTCCATTTGTATCATTTAAAACGAGTCCCATTGTTATTGATGCTAAAGAATTGCATGCTTCTACTGCTGAGGTGAGTTAATAGAACTCCTACATTGATTATTTTTGTTTCATAAAAAAATTGCATTTTAACTTTGAAAGGCTAGAGAAAGAGGGAACTGTATACGTGTGGGATTCATTAACTCAACTGTATTTGGGAATTACAATCCATTTGAATTCCTATTTATAGAAAGTCAGGTTGAGTCTAAGTAACATACCCAAGCCTGTCCCATAGTTTATGAAAGCTGACATATGCTCGCTATATTCCTAAATTCACTTACAAGTCTAAAATTAAAAACATTTTTAGCAGAAAAAAAGTGCTTTACAGTGGGTATACCTGACACACACAAGCTTCTTGCATAACCCACATAATCTTACAATGTTCGAGGATTAGCTAACAAGTTTAAAATGCAGAAAAAAGGCTTTAGAGTCATTGGACGCATAATTTGCACACAACATGACCAGACGGAAATTATTGGTCTTTATTTTACAAACACATTTGATATTTGGTGATACCAATGTGCAACTTTTGCTCCAAAGTTTGAATGATGGATCCAATAGCTTTCTGTTCCATGCTTACTCTTTGTTCATGTCTCTTTCATACTCGGTACCCTGTATATAATAGAAACATTTGCAAATTTGACAAGCAAACACATGCAAAAGGTAGACATTTGTGCTCCTGCAATTGTTAAATCCATATCCCTAAATTCATGCAAATGTTAACAGGTGTACCTCATAACAGTTTTCAAAGGTCTCAAGCATAGACTGGCAGCAGGTAATATCATCATCATTTAATAATATCAGTGCTACCTTTTACTTGTTGAACTTTTCGCTCATAGAAAGATTTATTTATAATTCTTGTGTGGGATCAATTGAAATTTAAAACCAAGTTAATTTGTTAAACTGACTTTATTTACACGAAAATATTCTACTCTATTGACTCTTAATTCTAATATCTGGATAAGGAAGTGAATTGAATTTACGGTGTAAGTTGTAGTTTTTTTTTTTTTCGGAATTCTTTGCAATATTGTACGGAAAAAAGCTGGCAACAAATGATTATAAAAAATATGCTTTATTTTATTGACTTTGGTATCATTATATTCTTTAGCACATGACTTCCCCTAGTCAGTTTGCATCCCTTTCTTAGTACCACTTCATCTTTCCTTCTGTTTAACGATTTTCCCAACAATACGAGGACTTGTTTTCTGGAACTCTGTAACAAATATTGTGAACAAGACCTTATTATGACATTTTGCCAGATCAATTTCTTGGTGATCATTTTTAAATTTTCAATTGGTGATCCAAGTCTACAAAGTCCAGTTTTTCTTTTAACATATTATTACAGGATTCTCATTTTTTCCTTTTTTTTTTATCGTTGTTTAAATCTATCCAAAATTTGTTTGTTTAAATAAACTTCATTACTAATTAACTAGTTTACTACACCAACAGAAGGCATGTGATAAAAAAATATTACATTATAATCTCCGTCCTGACTTAGTTGGGGTTCCCGTGAAAATCTTCTTTGCAGGTGCAAGAATTCCCAACATAATCATTTTATTGCCTGTAGAGAAAACAGAAGTTGTGTCTCAGAAGGGGGAGAAGATTATTAACCTTGCTGGAAGGTAAGATCGTAAATCACAAAAGTATACGTTGTCAACATGCTTTTAACCATATAGTGTCCCCACATATTTGCACTCTGCATTGTGTTTTAAGGAGATTATTTGTTGTAAACGACTGAATTACATATGACGTGACTGTAGAGCTGTCACTGTGTGAATATATTCATTTTTTTCTATTGGAAATAAATTTTCTCTTGTACACTGTGTCTAGAAAACATTGTTTAAGAAATTGGTTTAACAAATATGCAATATTTTGGGTACAGAGCTGGCCAAGCAATTGGAGCGTTATTGAGGAGGCTTCAGATTCCTCATCAGGGTAATGAATCGAATGGCAAGCTTAGAATTCATGGTGTGGCTCTGAAAAAATGGTTCCAGCCAAAACTTACATCTCCATTTAGCGGAAAACCAGGTGATTGGAGTTCCTCCATCTCACGACTGGGTAAAGGTATCAGTCATCAGCAACGAAACATCCGAGTTGGCAATCTGTCTTTGGACTAAGACAAGTGTACATGTATTGATTAGCAGCCGAAGACAAGCATCTGCTTTTTGCTTTCTTTCCTGCCCCCTCTTCACCAAATCATCTTAATGTTTTTTCAATATTTAAGTTGAAAGCTCCTTCATCCTTCTTGAGAGTGCTGAGGCCATTGAATGGTAGGAGCAGGGAAAGTGTAGGACATCTCAACAACTTCATTCTGGTGACCAATGTCGTACCCGCGATAAAATATCAATGGCAGTTCTTCACCTGCAGCTATGTCATGGCCTTTGCAACGCGGATTATATATATATCTATGATCATAGAGATGCAGATGTTTCATGTATCTATGTATCTATGTATCCGTTTTTCCTACATTTATTCTTTTTGTCTAGAACCCTCCATATGTAAACTATAGAATAGGCAAATTTAAACAACAATAAAGACGATTTTGATGTTTATAAATTCTTCCGTTATTTTCAACCATCCTATATGAGATTACTGATTTGGTCCCTCAGTGTGCTTGGTACTTAGATAAATACCAGTTAACATGATCTTAGATAAATATTTATATGTTTAGCTTACATTTAGAAATTGATTTATCTAGTTTTTACATTGATTTTTACTATTAACCTGCTTTAAGAAAAACAAAGTTCAATATTTGTCATTTACTTTATTCAAAATTGATTTTATACCTTCCAACCATTTTTAAGAATTTTGTACTATTGTTAATACTTTATTTTTATTTTATTTGTAGGCATATGATTGCATGAAATATCTACTGTTGTTAAAGAAGAAATACTCTGAACTCCAGAAAGGTCAAACTTAATATTTGAATTTAATATATTAGAAAGATTCACAAAACGTTAAATTTAACTACTTTTTAGTCTATAATTATGTCTTGATTTTTTCATTTGTAACATATATTTCAAAGTATTTTTTAGTTTTATCATGATGTATTTTTATTATGTTTTCATACACTTTCATTAAACAATCTCTTTAAAACAAGTACAGAGGAAATTAAAATATAACTAAGTAATGCGTATATATACTAACAGTAAACGATACTGCTATTTAACAATAAACCATCTTATATAGTAAAATTGTTTAGTCGGTCGAGAATGAATAAATAACCTTTAGAAAACAACTAAATTAAGGTATCTAAAAAAAAATGTTTAAGTAATTTCGGGATTAAATTAAAATTTATTATATACACACACACACATATATAAATATATATATATATATATATATATATATATATACATATATATTTGTTATTACTATATATATATATAAATTTTGAGTTTAGTTTTTGTACCGTGTAAGAAAAATTATTGATCAATTTAAAGTATTATTGGTCTGACTTTTATAAGACAATTACTTCAAAATTATATGAAATTTTAAACTAAATACCATTGTAAAAAACTATACTGTCTCATACTATTTCATTCCCTCTTATACGTATTTGTCTCTTTTCTTTTTCTTCTACCATTTACTTATGTTTATTTTTTCTTCCACTTTAACATTTTTGTGTGTTTTGTACCCCATGAAATAAAATCCAATTTGAAATATTTACGAAGGTTTATTAATGTCAAAACCTTTAAAGTTTAAACTTGAAGAATGTACTTAATCAAATTTACAGTCAAATTTAAACTTGTTGATTTATTAAGAAACGAAAAACACAACCATATATTTAATAACCCGAATAGTTAATTGAACTTGTTTATTCCGTAGGAGCAGCTTGCAACTGAACTATGAAGGCGAAAATTGCCCATAACAATAAACAAATGGAAGTGAGGAAGAAGAAGAAGTAGTTACAATTGCCATGGCCATCAATTTTGATTATCCAGACAGTGAGCACAATATATATATAATAGTAAGAATGATACAAAAATAAAGAAATAGAAGATAGTCAAAATGAGTGAGTCAATTAAGAGTAGTAGGTAGTACGTAATTAACAATGGTGTCTGTCTGAGAAGGCACGCATTTGAGAAGTGAGATTGATGAAAGCTTCTTCTTTGCAAGGAATGGTGAGGCCTCCCATGGGATGGTTGAACCCAAACTCTTCTTCTGCTCGGTTCAGCAAATCAAGAAACAAGGGGTGCTTCAAATATGATATCGGAACCACAAACCTCTTCTTTTCGAGATCTCCGACGTAAACTGCAACGTGACCCTTTGGAACATTGTTGGACTTCAACGACGTGTGTTTTGCATTAACAAGAAACGGCAAACGAATACCCATCATTGTTGGTTGAGAAAGTGAAGAGTGGGTGGTGGTGTATTTATAGGAGGAAGATGGAGGGAAAAATGGTACGTGTCCAACTCATAGCAAAGGAGAGTGTCCCACTTGGTAATAATGTGGAAGGAAGAGTCACATGGTTTTGTTGAAGTAGAAGCTAAAATGCACGTCAAAGTGTTCTCACTATTTGGTTTGGTTGATGAGCCAGCTAAGTTCCATCGGAGAATTCTTTCCACCATTCTCTTCTCATCACTACATACTATTCTTTTGTATCAAAGTGCAGTACGCTGAAAACGATAACTGTCTATCACTGTCTCTCTTCACTCCACCAAGATTCGTTAACTTACGGATTATTTTGTTTTCATATGGAATAACAATATATATATTCATTTCATGAAATATATAAAGAAAAAAAATTTTAACAATGATACCAGAACAGATGATTGGAGGTGTCTCACAATATAACCATAACAAAAAATGGTTATAATGTGATTTACAACATAAGGATAATAAAAAGAGTCATCAAAGAAAAATATATAGCATATAAAGTAAAAAAAATCTCATCGTTGAGGGAAAATTATTGAAAATAATTCAAGTCTGAGTTAAAATTTTACATTGGATACTAAAAATAAAGTTAAACATTGTATAAAAATAAATTTGTTATTCTATTGTCTTAAATTTTTGGATTAAAAATGATATCAAATAAATACTTTATAAATATAAGACTAATATATATATATATATATATATAATTATCATCTATCAATGATTACCATATGAAATTTTTTTTATAAAATTAAATTAGACTTGAAATTTAATTGTTAACAAAAATGTAAAATTTCTTTTATAATTGAAGACTAAATCAAACAATAAATTATGTTTGTTATATAAGAAAATATTTTGTATGAATTTTACAATATACAACACTACATAAGTAAGTAATTTATTTTTAAATCAAAATATAATTTTTTAAAATAATTTTAAACAAAAACATTTAATAACCAAAGAAAAATAATCTATTAAACAACTAGTAAACTCAAAAATAAAAAGAGTCTTAAAAATATGCAATACTTTTACCGACACTTTAAGATATATATTCATAAATATTCAAGTTTTCTAGTATATTCTTGACATAATTTTGTAAAAGTTATAAATTTTGATGCAACTTTTCTAACAAAAATAAGAAATAGAACAATTTTTCTTGACCTATATATGTTACTTTAAATCTCCATTCACTAAAAAAACTTGAAAAGATGAACCAAATTTGGCTTTCTTTTTCTTGTAATATTTATGGAGGAAACACGAGGAGGCGAAGAATGGTGACAACGTGGCCATGCATTAACTCTAACTTGATTCACATTCATAGCATCATTCAACCTTTTCTCCAACCAAAACTTTATCTTCTGTTACTCCTGTCTTTCATACACCTACACTTTCCTCAATAGAATGTTCAATGAATTTTCTTCTTATTTTATCAGCATCAAGTGAAAATAACCTACCAACACAACCTCTTTCTTAATAAACCGACACACCATACTCTCAGCTACAATACAATAAATACTCACAAATACATTTTTTTTCTCATAATTTGTAAACTGAAAAAGAAAAAGAAAAAATATGAACACACACACACACCATTCTCAGAGATGTGAGAGTTTATCAGTGAACCGACAAGATTCGGATATTAAGGATAATAAGCAAACATGGAAGTTTAAGAATCTCATCAGAACAGCAAAAGCATTAACACTTCTCTTTTCTTTTCTTTTTTTTCTGGCTTTTTAGGTTATTTTGTTTGTTCTGATGAGATGTTTTGAAGTTAGTTTTAATTGTTGAGTAGCCATTAAACCTATTTATGAGGTCCCACCCTTGTAGATATGCTTTCAGCTTTTTACGTACACATATAACGCGGCAAAGGTACAATCATACGTATTTTTTTATCAGTATTATCCTATTACGTTATACGATTAAATTAAATTAAAAATATTTTGTTTAATTAGTCGGATGATACCTATTCTAGTAGATGTGTGTTAATCTGATACCCGTTTTTAAAAGAGTGTTAAACACGTGGCACACCATTAATGACATTAATTATCTCCGTTTGAGAGGAACCTAATTGAAATACTTTTTAAAAAATTAGGATACAATTGACACTTTTTAAAAAGCGGGTAGCAGATTAACACACTTCTACCAGGGTGGGTACCATTCGATTAATTAAACCATATTATTTATACCATTGTATGAAAGATATAATTTTTTCAAGTCATTTTTTATTAAATAATTTTATCTTTAATAAGAGAAATATTAAAAAATCAAAATAAGAAAACTAATTGTATTATAATTCTTAATTAAATAATTTTATTTTTTAATAAGAAAAAAACGATTTTTTTATTTAATAAAATATATAAGTACTCTTCTCAAACGATTTTTTTATTTAATAAAATATATAAGTACTCTTCTCAGCTATAATTTTTTTTTCACTCCCAATAATTAACACATGCTTTTCTTAGTTTTTTTTAAATGGTATTATTTAAATTACAAAAATATGGGTACATAATTACAAGAGCATGTGTTTCCCATAGGAAATTATAAAAAATAAACTATGAAATTATTATTCAAAGTTATTATTATCTTTGACAATTTGGGTGATAAGTAATATCCATAAAAACCTTAATTAGCATTTTATATCTTTCATTTCTTAATTACTCAACATTCATAATTCTTCAAAGAAGTATATTTGTTTAATAAAATGAGTGCAATATCAAGTTTCAATCATAAAAGTTTAATTTATGAATACACGTAAGTTGTTTTTGAAAGACGGAGGTATTGATATTAGTTATAAAGCATTTAAAATTTATTATCATTTATAAGACGTAATTAAATGTTTACAATTAATACATTGTTACTCTATTCTAACTTTAAAAGATTCATATGAAATAAATAGAGGAGAATGTTAATGGATATTTTAATTCGTAGTTAACTGTAATATTAAATAAATTCTCGCGTCAATAATTATTAATACAGTTTTAATTTATTTAAAAGAAAAAAATATTCATAAATATTATACAACTATGATAAATAATTCATTTAATGCATAAAAAAATTAAGAAATAAGTAAATAATAAAATGATTTTAACGTAATTATAGCATATTTAATAAAATTACATAAAAATATGAATATTATAATACTGTTTTGGTTTAAAGGAATATAGTACAATAAAATTTAAATTAAATTTAGAACTCTATACAATTATTTTTATAATGAAAATGACAAATTAAATTTAGAACTCTATACAATCATTCTTATAATGAAAATGACTAATGTAACATCATATTAAATAATATAAAAAGTATTAAATAATTTTATTTTATATTTAATAATATAATATTTATCACAAATTATCATTATTCAACGTTTTCTTTTAATTTATTTTACTATTAGAAGCGATGACGATAATCTCACCAGCAATGATGTGTTTGTGAAAATACGTTTTTCTTTTTATTAAATCCAAAATGTTATGATTTTATTACATAATTAAAAGTAAAATAGAAAGTTAAACTGAGGAATGAAACGAAAGTTAATTATAAAATTTCAACAAACAATATTAATAGAGGAGAGACATTAAATTTTATTATTTAATAATTTTAAAGATATAACTATATTAAAATTATTTTATTATATTTTAAATCTTTTTATTATGCGTCAAATAAATTATAAATGACGATTATATAATATTTATGAACATTTTTTGTCCTCTAAATAAAGAAAAGTTACATTAAAATAATTAAGATAAAAATTTATTATAAAATTTAATATTTATTAATTATTGTTAACCAATGTTATTAAGAGATTGATTAACAATATCCTTAAAGCATTTGGTTAATCATATCCATAAATGAATGTTTTTCAAAGTTCAAGACAAATTTAAATTTTTTTACGATAAATAAATATATTAACGATCAAATATGTCCCATACTTAACTCTTTTACACATAAAAAAAAAACATACTAAATCTAACAAATTTATCTTATAACATTTGGTATCAAACTCATCTCCAAAATATATATCGATGTACTATCATTTTGATGTTTTAACTTTTTTTAATAAATTAAATTCGGTATATTTAAAAAATATATATTAAAATAATTACTTAAAAAAAAACAGCAAAGAATTGTAAAAATGAAAGGATAGATTTGGGTTAGTTAGTTTTTATTGTCGAGTAGTGATTACATGGTTGATTTGCATACCCCACTCCTTAGATATGTTGTTAGCCTATTTATAAGAAAAAACATAAACCTATTAGCCTATGTATTATGGCATCACATACCATTTAAAACACACAAAAAATGACACCACAAACATATAGATCCAAACGTATCACTAAAAAGACATTTTCTTTAACAAGTTTGGTTCCAAACGTCAAATCCAAAATACAATGTAATTTCAACTCAAAATTGTCATATCAAAATTGGTTTCAAATCACAATTCTTGTATTTATTTAGGTTGTGAAAAGAACAGGGCTTCGAATTAATTTTAATTAAAACTTCAAATACATTTTAACACCTGGCCAATTAATTGAATGGAAATAATTATCAATCATATAACATAATTTCGAAGGAAAAACAATTTTTCAAAAATGAAACAACAATAGTATGTTTAAAAAAATAAGTCCATTATATTGGGTTATAGAAACATTCAATTACTTTCGAATTATGATACATGAATATGATACGTGTATTAAGACACATATTTAATACGTTAATTTTAAAAAAAAATATAATATAATATATATTATATATACATATATTAAAAATGTACAATAATTCTTAAAAATATGATGAATATATGATTATTATGGTATAAATCCAACTTAAAATCATATGTATTAAAGTTATTCACATAAAATAATTATAAATTATCATCATAAAAACTATTGCTTTATAGATTAGAAAGTTCATTGTAAAGTATCATAACTTATCATATAAGAGTATGTATTGAGCACGGATACATAACTTAAATTGAAGTATCGATGTATCATAGTTTGAAAGACATGAAAATGATATTCTTACATAAATAAATATTTAATTTTTTTGAAAGACATGAAAATCATATTCTTGCAAAAATGAATATTTAATTATGAGAATCTTGGTGGACTCTTGTGAGAGTCCGTACGTGAGTGGCAATCATGTAAAGATTTGTTGCATGGAACAACAATCATCAAAATAAAAAATGACACTGAAAAAAAGATTTGGCCACCGGCATTGCTACTAGGGTTCTTAACTATGAAATGCAAGTTGTACTTTGATACCTTTGTGTCAATACAACATTAGATTTATAATCACTATTCACAAAAGATATGAATCTTTGTTGTATGGCCATAACTGTGTGGGATAAACACTATAATTTATTAATCCATAACCTTTCCACACACATGTAGGTCCCTTCAATCTCTGTGTTTCTTCATGCCCCAAAATAGCGGTGTTTGTTTGTTAGCTTTCTAATACCCCCCTATTCACTGTGCTGGGTTTTTATTTTTCTTTGGCCCATTTCTTCAAAATGGGTTGGGTAAAGCTTTCGTTGAATTCAGGTTTTTGCTTCCTACACCCCATAATTTCTAACTGCATCCTCATACTTTTTAAAATGACCATTTTATCTTTCATAACGATTATTTTCAGATTGCTTATTTGGACTGCGACATGTTTCTAGAATTTCCAAAACGTGATTTCCAGAACAAATAAGGTGTATTTTGTAACGTCTTTGCCGAAACAAATTTTTTAACTTATTCGAGACTTCAGAACATGATTTTTTGAACAAATTTTTCAAAACCTTTTGGAATAAGCTTTTTACCAAATCATAGAGGTGCTAATATTTCCAGAATAAGCTTTCAGAACATGATATTTTAATTTTTGTTTGTTAATATAGAGGTACAGGTATAATCATAAGCATGAAGAGAAAAAACCTAAAATTGAAAGCACAATCTGAGGATAAAAAATATATTTATGGATCTTTGTTTTTATATAGTGTTTAATTTTATTTTTTCTATCAAATGTGAAACTTTGATTTACATGGACTATTCCCAACAATCTCCCCTTAAACAATGATTATTGATATCACTTTAACTTCAAAATCTTAAGAAAATGGTGTTATGGGTTTTTATCTTTATACCGTGTTTAACTTTGTCTTTTCTATCCAATGTGAGTCTTTAACTCACACTTGGACTATTCCCAACACTCTTTTATTATAATAAATAAATTTGTGGTTTTATTATCTTTTAATAAATAGTTTAAAAAATCAGTAATAAAAATTTAAATTAAAAAAAAAAAAGTGATTCTAACTCATTACACTTGTTGTGTGATTGCAAACTTTTTCTGTTGGAATGGCTTGAGTGTAACACATCCCATGAAAGAAGTTTAATTCGGGTAAGGTGGGTTAGGTTGGGCCAAAATCCATATTCAACCCACCCACTAGGCATGAAATTAAGCCCAATATTGATATTTACCTATAAGCAATAGATCAATTAATGATGAAGATAATTTCATTGAACAGACAATTGAAATACTTGAGTGTCTGATTTGGCGAAATAATGTTAATATTATGAAAGACAATTGATTGTGCAAACGTTATAGAGTTGTTGTCTTTGTCCAACATAAATGGGACATATTTTCCTATGCTAAAGTCCTAACAATGTTTCAATTCACTGCTCCTTCTTAATTTTAACGGCATAAACACCTAGGACGGTCATTTTGTCTGTTCCATAATTTCTTTCCCTTCTTTTGGACGGTTGAAACAATCATATGTATGTGCCATTAATGATTCTGTCATCTTGTATCCATTCAAAACTCTGTAATTAGTCCACTTTCATGTTTTTTTATTTTTATTTATTTTACTTCTCACCTATTTACTTAATGTAAGATGGAATCACATGATGAAACCCAAACCCAAACATATTGGACCACAAACACTTTTTTGTATTCTGATTTTCCACTCACACAGAGTTCTCTTTTCGAACGTAATTTCTAAACTTTGTACTAAAAATTGACGCCCATCTTTCAACACTAATTCCAAAATCATGCACAATCCCAAAACCTTACATTCATTATAGACCGTAAGTGTTAAAAATCTAATCGTGTGAGTTTGAATAGTTAAGTAGTAAAAATGTAAAGAATACTCAGGATCGAGAACTCTTAAATATATTTATAGTCTAAATTCTAAATTTTGATAGACTGAACTTAAAAAGAAAATATATATATATATATATATATATATATAATTTTTTAATTTAATTATGTTAATTTTTTTATGTCTCAAATGATGTTTTATGATGACACGGTTTCATATTTTCTTTCAAATATTAATTCAAAATATTGTTTAACACATAAGGAAAAAAAATTCTTGAATTAAAAGAATTATTTTAAAAATTTTAAAAACAAAATATATCAAAATTTGGGACACATTCAAATTTAGAGACTATAAACATGTATAGTTTTATATTTTAAAAAATATTTGGAAGTTTAAATGTGACATCCCATTTAAATAGTATAAACTACTAAATAAAGCATCGCATAATTATAGGAATAATAACAAAACATAATTCACAGGGGTTCAACAGTTATACAAAAAGCAAAACTTATAGAGCAAGGAATAACAAAAGGCACTAAGGCCATAAAACTGCTCCCAAGAGCCAAAGGTGACAGGGCCCACTACACCGCACCGCTGTTACCATCAGGTCTACCTTCAACGTTTTTTCCATCTACTCCCACCAACAAGGTGATCATCGCAAAAGAGAAAACAAGACAAGCACAATACGAAGATAAAAGGGTAAGCTAAAGTAAAATATCTTTAGCAAATTATAGAGCATGTACAAGGCAAAACAAGTTATTAACAATTAAATAGAAAACACTCAGATCATGTGAGAACAATCAAATGTAAGTTACTACGACTCGATATCCGGATCATACTCTTGATATAGGATTCTAAAGGAAGTATGCACCTGTGTTGGTTTCTAAACTCTGCAGAGTCTATACGCAAGGGGTTATCACCCAACCACACACAGGGTCAATCCTCTATTGTCTTGGACCCAATATGTCCCAAGACTAGGACCTCCTGCCACTCTCACCACATTAACCATTCTGCTCTATGTGAGCGTGAACAATTATTAGAGTTCAGGATACCCTCCTTTATCTAGACATCTCCTATATCAAGGTATACACTAACCACCATCACCA
>Ga0214543_1001537_pt1 | contig 44633 bp, 27 predicted proteins | sample CNSS2metaG_FD_160094 | JGI IMG/M metagenome (GOLD analysis project Ga0214543, IMG submission 160094) | Root nodule microbial communities from cowpea collected in UCLA plant growth center, Los Angeles, California, USA - CNSS2 | ecosystem: Host-associated > Plants > Roots > Nodule | place: USA...
AAATTCTTATATTTAATTGCTAAATAGAATATAATTATTTAAAATATTATAAGAATATAATTATTAATTTTTTTTCTAATATTTATATTCTAAAATATTTTTAAAATTGATATATAAAAATATTTTATAAAAATAAACTAATATTTGTAAAATTAACATTTACATATAAAATATTTTAGATTTTAATATCTAAAATGCAATAAAAATATTAAATATTTATATTTAAATGTGAATTTTACAAATGTTAATATATATTTTTGAAATTTTAATAATTATATTTTAATAATATTTAAATAATTATATTCTATTTAACAATTAAATCTAAGAATTATATTCGATTAATAATTAAATATTATAATTTATAATTAAATTTAAAAAATAACCAATGTTAATTTTAAAAATTAAATGGTTTCATTTTAACAAAATTTGGGAGTAAATTAAACAAAAATAACGAATATAGGGACTGAATTGAACAAAAATAACGAATATTGAAACTAAATTGAACAAAAATAAATAATACAACTACAAACTAACACGTGACACTAGCATTGACACGTGACACAATATTGACTTGACACGTAGATACTTGTTTTGAAATTAAAAAAATAAAATTAAAAAATTAAAAAAATAAAAAAAAAGTTAAAAAACAATCCGGAGCTGACACGTGACATGTACTGTTCAAAAACATTAACTATTTAAACACCGTTAGTGAAAATGACCAAATTGACCATAATTTGACGAAAATGAAAAACTAATTGAATATAAAACAAAAATAGAGACCAAATTAAATAAAATCAACAAAAATAGGAACCAAAATAATTTTAAGCCTTAATACTATTATAAAAACAGTACTAAACTTACATCCGAATTAAAATAATATCATACTATTAATTAAACCTAGACTCGTATCAAATACAACAATGATCCTCACCGGCACATAAATCATTAGAGATGACAAAAGGGACCGGACCCAACGGACCGACCTGCAAGCCCAACAAAAAAGACATGGACCGGAACAAAATATTCAACCCGCCAACCTAAAATAATCCGGCCCGTTAAACCCGCTAACCCGCCGGCCAAAACGGGCCGGCCCGTATTACTTCTTAAAACAAAGACCACGTGCACAATTTTTTTAATATTCCTCTCTCACACACTACGCCCAGACTCACACACTCTGCGACTGCGAGACTGCAACTCTTCTTCTCCGCTCTCTTCACTGCGCCACACACATACTCGCTTCTCCTCCACCCACGTCGCCGCTGGCCACCACGTCTCCGCTGGCCATACCCGCTTCTCCTCCACCGTGACATCCACCACGTCGCTGGCAGCAGCGAGAAATCAGCGCAGTGCACGGAGAACGCAGAGCCACCATCGGACTGCGATTGGCGAACGATTCCGACCGCCACGACCACCGCAAAGACAGGTTTGTTCGTAATTTGCGTTCTAGTTCCCTTTTTCCCGATTTGTAACCTAAATTCCTGATTTTCGTAACCCTAAATTTCTGATTTTGTGATTTCCGACCACCACGACCCATTCTGTGAATCGTAATTGCTGTAGCTGCTGCCGTTAATCGCTGTTCATCCTTAAATTTTTTCCCAATTTCAATTTCGTAGCTTTGGAGGATATGCTATCCTCGGCCATTGCACTTTTTTCTCTCCCTCTTATCCAAGAATATTTTTTCTATTTCTATTGTATTAATACCGAGTAATGTAAATGAAATTTTTGGTTGTTCCATTGCTAGACATTCAGGGGTTTAAAGCAACAATCATATTGATGATGTCCGTTGAACTTGGAAGGAGGGCATTTAGAAAGATAGGGAACCTAATCTGATAGAAGGGAAAGCTTTTATTCTTGTAGAATGTAATGTATAGATCTTGCATATAGTCCATGTACATAGCTTTTTATGACCCATTATATGTGCTCTTCGTATAAAATAAAACTCTGCTGCTAGTCTTCTGAACCTGCTTGAACTGAATCAGTTATGTTATTATATATTGCAGGGTTATTTGTGTTGCGACAATTTTCTTGTTTAATAGATAATTGTTGTTGTATTCTTCATTGAAGGAGAATTTCTTTTGGTAATATAACATTGGGACAACTAAATTTGAAATGAAAAAAATTAAAATCTGATTTTGGGCCATAAATTAAACATTTGAGAAAAAGCTGGCGGGCCAGCCTAAATAGTCATTGGCCACTAATGCCGACTAGGTTCAGCTCCAATTCTCCCCTCTTTCTCTGTTTTGCTTAAAATCTGTGTTTAATTTTGATTGACATTTAGTTTTGGTTGGAAGTGATTAGTTGTATACTGTTGAATTTGATGTTTCCGGATTATGAATCTGTGTGTATTTTTTTTGTGGAGTGTTGGGTCATCTGATGATGCGATTCAGTCTTTGAATTCATTCGTAAGTTGGTGATTTAGGTTGCTGGTTCATGATGACGGAAAAATGTGTTTAAATGGAGTGATGTGGCTTAATTTGGATAGGCTATGAGGGTTTTTTCTGTTGGATGTTTTTTTCAGAGGAGTGGCAATGCATATGTTTCTGTTGAAATAATTATTAAATTTATGTTAGAGTAATTATTAAGTCTAAAATAGGGAGTGGTGTGTTGGGAACTACTTCCAACTGTATTTATAAGTCTAGGGCACTCTATGAGTTGTACCTAGGTATTTAGGATAGTCTTTTGATCTTTCATCTTCCATTGTATCAGTTTTTATCATTATAAATAGAAGGTTATGAGAGGGATCTAATAAGACCCTCCAATTGTGTATTATCCTTTTATTTTCACATGGTATCAGAGCGACGATTTGGGCCCATGACTGCTTTGTGATTGTAGGCACATTTGGATGTTTGTTTCTTCTAATATTGAGGTTGCATTTGATTGAACCAGTTTAATGGTTATGTTTGTTCTCTTTACTCTTCCGTTGGGGCCTTGATGGAGTTGAATGTATGAAGTGAGTTTTCGGATGGTTATTGGTTATGTTTCTAATGCAATTCTTGTGTGATCTTTTTTAAGGCAATTCCATCAACCCTATTTTTGTTCTGTGGCTTCGTATGATTCAGGTTTATACTTGATTGAATAAGGAAACTGTTTTCTTTTCCAAGTCACTTGCAATTATAATTGATGATATGATTATTTGAATATGTTCTGTTCTTATAATTTTGGTCTCAAGAAGTTTGCCCAAAGTTTGATTTGGTTATGTGCAAGTGAATGGCAGGTGCAGGAGGATTTAACAATGAGCCATGGTTTATATTGGCAATTGAATTATATGACATATTGTCGGATTCATGTTCATTTTTATTCTGTGTTCACTTTGATTTGAGAAAAGAAAACTGAATGAAAAAGGGGATATGGATTGATACATAGGGTGATTATATTTGTTGTTTAATATGTTACAGGGGCTATATTTAGATGCAAGCAATTAGCTGTGGAGTTCCTGTTTTAATTATTGATTGCATAGAGTAATAATTGGAATGTGCAGGAAATGGGTTTTAGCGTTAAATATTAATTATGCTTTGGTTTTTTTATTTAAAGTTCGCCTATGAAAACTTACTAGCATTCTAAATCTAGCATTTCTTTTCATTTTTAAATTCATACTTATACATTTTAAAAGGTTGGATACTTGTATGATCGTCCGAATTGTTTGGTATCCAATCTTGGTATTCAAATATTTTTAAAAGATAAGTTTTTGGAATGTTTATATGACCATTTGTCATCTAACACTTCCATAATAAAAGTCTAAGTATTTGTACGGTCATCCACATCATCATTTGATATCCCCAATGAATGTTTTGGATATTTGTATGGTCGTTTACATCGTTTGGTATCCAATTTTGTTATCCAAATATATTTTAAAGATAAGTTTTTGGGATGTTTGTATGGCTGTCTGTCATCTAACATCCTCATAATAAAAGTCTGAGTACTTGTATGCTTGTCTGCATCGTCCTCGTACTCGGTACCTTTTCTTCTATTCAAAATTCTAAAAAATACAAAATTTTCAAAATTAAAAAAATCAATACTCATTCATTAAAGCCCGGTTCACATTGGCCCTCTCTTTTGTTCAAGCCCAGCTCTCGCCGGCACATTTTCACAAAAAGCTTTTTAAAAGAAACTACATAACCCTGACTCTATTATGAATAGAGATACGTAAGAGTGAAAAATTATCCTTGTCGGGCCCACAAAATTAAGAACTATTTTTGTTTCTTTTCTATATTATTTTCTTACTATTTTTGAGGAAAATTAAACATCTTGAAAACCACATCATTTTTGTATATTTAATTAGAGGTACTGCTTTCGAGTGGGCGATGTAAGGTGCTAATACCTTCCCTACATCATAACCAACTCCCGGACTACAAATCCGGTTTTTGCAAACCACATGTTTTATTTTACGGTTTTTAATAGTTTTCTAGAATAAATTATGGTGGCAACTCCCAATTTTTTAAATGTATTTCTTTTGATTGGAGTTAGCCATTTCCAGTCGCGATTGAGGTTGCGACATGTACCATTGCATTTCCTTTGGTATGTGACAAAAAGCTAATTAAAATAACCTAACCACATTCAGTGGCGTCTTTTATTTACAAATATGTAGAGAGTACTGATTAATTTTGTGTGCACTGTACACTACTTAACACACTACTTAACGTGTGGTCTTTAGTGGATGAACAAAATGTGAATAGTGAAGGTTATAACCTATGTATAAATTAATTTGAAATTAACAAGTTAAAATAATGTTAGATCAGTAGAAAGATAAACGAATTCTGGCAGTTTGCTAGGTTCCAATGAAGAAGGAGTTCTATAGACAAAGAGAAACTTGGTTCACACATAGCACAGACAAGAATAGTTTTGAAAGAAAGAGTGAAAAACTAAAATAATTTAGTTTTAAGTGGTCATTCCCATCCTAGCCCTGTCCCAACCCACTTCACATAGGACTTTGGGGGTTAGGGCTTTGATAAAGTCCCCAACTGAGGGGGTCAAAAAAATAGGGCTTATTTTTAGAGGGGGACAGGGCACCAGCCCATGGGTTAGGGGCTAAAATGACAGCTCTAATGTTCAGGAATTTAACTTTTTCCCATAACCATAGAGTCAAATTCGCAGATGGGAAATTGAAGTTTATCTGATATTTGTTAAAATTAACAGACGATTTTTAAAATCTTGCACACCACACCACTGATGGAGAAAAATGTGCACATGGCCCTTGACTTTACACAAAGACGTTAGGAATGCACTCTCATTTCCAATCCACAACCTTGAACTGCAAACATATGAACTTTGTTTGAGTGGGAAAACAAACAAAAAATTACGTTTGAATGTTGAAAGGGTTTGATTAAGAGACATGGGTGGGAACAAGAAAAGGAAGAGAAACAAAGAGCAACAAGGAAGCAATGACATTGTATATTCAGAAAGCCAACCGGACTTTGCTCTTTTGGCAACTCTCTACCCTTCTTTCCAGTCATTCGTCCAACCCTCACCTCCTCACATGCGCCTCACCATCGATTGGACCGACTTCAACGCCACACGTGAACTCACACGGGTCTTGCTCCATCATCGTCACAGTTTGACTTGGTTTGTGTGTGTCTCTCTCTCTCTCTCTCACTGTTGACACATTTATTGACATTGTTGCTGATGGAATCTATTTGGTAGGTGGATTCCTGATGGGCAACTCTGCCCCACTGTGCCCAACCGCAGCAATTACATTCACTGGCTTCAACATCTTCTTTCATCAGACGTCATTCCTGGCACCATTTCAAGTGATGCCATGGTCAGGGGATTTGACATAGGAACTGGAGCTAGTTGCATTTACCCTCTTCTTGGTGCTTCTCTCCATGGATGGAGTTTTGTAGGATCAGGTATATTCTTTTGTCAACAAAATTATGTTTGATGTAGCTCTTTAATTGATTTTGATGTTATTTTCCAATGAAAATTTAAATCTTTGTCTCGCAATGTGCCCAGTGACGGATTGTAATGATTACTAGAAGTTTGAATTTTGATTAGAAAATATCATCAAAAGCACTCTAGGAACACCAATTTGGTGTGACATGGTTAGTAGATAACAAATCTGTCTCTTAGGCACGGGGGCCAGGGATTCAATCTCTAGTCTATTTGTGTGAAAAGATATCTATTGGAATAGGTCAATCTCTAGAATGAATTTTAGTACACGAAGGATTAATTCTTGACCTTCTATTGTTGATACCCTGTTATGGAAAGACATTGCCAAAACATGTAAGCAACACCAACATGGTGTGACAATGACAATGCCCCTTGAGAATGCGGTTGGAGGTTTAATCCTCAAGCTTGTATAAAACATTAGGAGAGGTTAGTGTAATAAATGGATTTTAGTATCTCGAGGGATTAGTCCTCACCTCTTGTCTTGGGATACTTGGGTTCACAAAAATAAAATAAGAAACCTTGTCCAAGTTTTATTCATTGTTTTTGGAAGTCTAGTTTCTGTATCTGTTATCAAAATTGGTATTTAAATTCACTTACAATGATTGACTGCAGATGTGACTGATGTTGCAATTGAGTGGGCAGAAAAAAATGTTAGTAGCAATGCACATATTTCTCATCTGATTGAAATCAGAAAGGTTCAAGACAATGGAAATGCTCCCTGTGTGGAAGTTGAAGAGTCGGAGAACAATGGCGAGATAATTTTGTGCAAGAAAACTGATATGGAGGTAGCTCCTCTGCCTCTTGATTTGCATGCCCGTGAGAATGAGAGTTATCATGGACCTCCCATACTTGTTGATGTGGTCAAGGATGATGAGAAGTTTGATTTCTGTATGTGCAATCCACCATTTTTTGAAAGTTTGGAGGAAGCTGGACTCAATCCCAAAACTTCTTGTGGTGGGACTTCTCATGAAATGGTCTGTCCTGGTGGTGAGAGGGCCTTCATTACTCGTATCATTGAAGATAGTACACAATTGAAGCAACATTTTCGGTAATTACTATTTGTTTATCAAAATAATTCCTGTTTTTTCATATTTGTCCAATTACATCCTCATGCTTGTAATAAATTTGGACTCCTTCATTTTAATTGTTCACAGGTGGTTCACTTCAATGGTCGGTAAAAAATCAAATCTTAAGTACCTTGTATCAAAACTTTGGGGGTTTGGTGTTTCCATAGTGAAGACAACTGAATTTGTTCAAGGCAGGACATACCGGTGGGGGCTTGCTTGGTCTTTCTTGCCGCCTGTGCAGAAGTCATCAATTTCTTTATCCACGAAGAACAAGACATCCTTCACGCTTGAGGTATAGTATACTACCAGTATCTATAATTCAGTTTGTAATAATGCCATTGTTTTATCTTGATACAATCTCACACATGCATGTACATAGATAACACAACACTATATGGTGTGGTTAAAAACCAAAACTTTAGGAATCACCATTTGAAACGTGAATTTCTGTGTTAATTTTTGAACTGTGAATCATAATTCACGGTGAATAGTAAGATTTATAAGGCAATGAAAAATCACTCCAAATATCACAGACAGGGAGTGTTCATTGTAAACTGTTTGAACTAGAAATAGATAAAACAACTTAACTAGAAGTCTCATTAAAAAATTTATTAGTTATTATGAGTTTGTGAACCCTTTATTTTAGAATAGTGGAAGTGAAGCAATTAAATAGCTATATGGTGCTTTGAATGTGTGAATGACAAATAAAGTTGTGCAATAATAAAATAGGATTAGTTCAAAAAATCAAGCTTTATATGCATTTAAATGTTTTCGTGAGAATTGATGAAAGAGAAGTAGAAAATAACGTATCATTGAATCATGCAATTCGTATTGATAATATGAAGTTGCACAGATCCATTTATCTATTGTAAAATAGAGTCATTTAAGTTTCGTTGTAGGGTATGTATTGGAAGGTGGCAATTGTATAAAATTGTAAGATTGTAAGATTTAATTCAAAAAATGGTTTTAACAGCAATATGTCTGCTTACTAGAAGGCTCGGAATTTATATCATCAACTTGTGAAGGGTGTGTGTGCATATTCTGAGATTATACGTATGGTGTCTAACTTGAGGAGACTTCCTTCTAGATGGAATTACTGCCAGTTAAATTCAAACTTCAGAAGATGGTCAACTATTGGGACAGGAAAGCAATTGTTCTTGCTCATTATGGTTAGGTTTGGTGATTTGTGACACCTTGTAATGGGAACACTTCCCTTCAGTGAACAAATGTGATGGTTATCCTTTATCCTTCCATTCTTTTAAGCATACAAGAAATATGTTATTTGATGCGTACCTCTAGTTGGTTGAGAATTCAGTTGTTGCTAGTGCATTCATCCTTTGCATACAAGGTTGTCAGGTAGGAACCCCAATATCTGTGTTGCCAGTAGGGGTGAAAGTTTGTTTTGATTTCCGGTATGAAAGAGATCTTCAACGAAATACATGTCAAATTAGCTTGAGATAGTGATTAATTACACCTATAACATTTTCACGTATCTGGTCACTTTTGTTTTCCTCGAATGTGATGAAAGAGATTTATTTTTCAGGGTCTTCAACGCCAACATGGTGCCATTAATGTGTTGGAAAGTGTTAAGTCTCACGTCTCTTCACATGGCCTATCCTGTTCAATGAACACTTCTTCTTTCACAGTGGATGTAAGATCAGTCACTCTTAAGACTCAGATTCTGATTTAATTTCCTTACGATAGCTATTAATAACGATCTCATTATGATAGGTTGCAATATCAAAAGATGATTGTGATTCAATATTGAGGAATGAATTAAAATTTGTCAATGATTCCACTGATTGTCAACCTAGAAGAAAGACATCTAATGAATCGAGTTTAAATTTTTCTCCCGAGAGATTATGCTTCCGTATATCAGTATGCTTGCTATCTTTTCTTACTAGACTTTCAAAATTGACTTTGGTTAGCAGAATTTACATTGATCTTAAGTTATGTATATTATCCTACAGGTTTTTCAGCAAATCCCTGGGACACTGTTGGTGAAAGGTTCATTACAAGACAAGGATAGCCCGTTATCAGGTTTTTCTCTAACAACCTGCTTTTTCCAATTTCAATTTTTCTAAATGTCTTTTCCACTAGTTTAGTGCAGCACTTTTGTCTAGGAACTACAAATAGCTTTGGTGGAATAACTTATTTTTCTTGGCTTCAGATACTTTTTGGCTTAGTGAAATGATTGACATTATTAATAGGGGTTTGATGTGAATCATAAAATAAATACGATCAGTCTGATAATTTGTTGACCACATTACTGAAAATTTTTGTGTTTTTTACTGTCATTGGCTTCTTACATGTCACAAGTTTGTACCTTAGACATTGGTTCCTACATTTGATATGTTGCTAATTCATATGGTTAAGATCAAGAAACAACACCTGTGCTATCTAGTAATAACTGTCTAGTTTTTGGTTGTTCTCTATGCAGGAGCATTCTCTGTGATTTTCCAAAAATTAGAGGAAGCTTTGCGGAGTAAATTTTGTACTAAATCACTGTAGGTTTTTTATTATTTGATGTAGTTTGGCAAAGTGAATGTATATGATATGGGATGTTGAGATGTTCTTGAATGCTACTTTGCGTACTAATGATTTATACAAACTAAATTGGTGATGGTTTTGTTTTGTTCACCAAACCAACAGTTGAAAATTGTTAACTATTTTGTCACAACTTCTACTCTAAATGGAATTGATAATAGTGATAAAGGAATCAAAAGACTTGTGTAATGACTATCATAATAAGCAATGCTTTTGTAGAATCGACATAAGGATTATTCGATAGCACAGTAACACCAGATTGTTGTGTGAACATATGTTCTGGGAAATCTCAAGTTTTCCTCTTTAAGTTCGTTTTAAATTCATAAATGGTCCTAAAGGAAAGAAAAAAGTTTAACAATTCTGAATTTCAGTTGTTTTATAGAAAACGTCTTCTCTTTAACTTGATTTGTATTAGATTTTATTTTCCTCAATGTTTTAAACACAAAAGCTCCCAATTCTTATTTTATATGCAATTTTTTTCTAGGCTGATAGATTCGAAACGAGATTATAACTTGACAGTTCAATAAATTTGATGGTTTTGTAAGAGTCGAGTAAGATTTATTTTGTTCTCAGCTTAGATAGTAGTTAGGAACAAAACTTTAGAATATTGGTGGATCTTGTACTTGGGAAAATACATTCAATTGTCCAAGCATTTGCTTTTTCTCACAAGTACCTGATACGGGTTCATCTAGATAACACTCTTTGATCCTTAACACATGTATCTAAGTAGTTGCTATTCAATTTTTGTTGTTGCCTACTATCTTTGATAGCTTATTCATGAGATATTTAAATTTTAATTGTTTTGTGAGATACTTTTGATAAGAGAGATTCAATTCTAACTCAAAATTTTATGGTTCTCAATTTGTGAATCTTATTCCTTATATGTTGTTCACAGGAAATGATTTAACAATTGTGAATCATGAGTCAATCATATAAAACATTATATAATTATCTACAATATAAAACCTTTCAGATAAAAAGTTTGGTAATCTTATGTCATTCAACAATTGTTTTCATGAAATTAGTTACACTTTATATATGCCATTTCATTTTTATTTCTAAACATATTTAATTATAAAGTTCACTTATAATTAACATTGAAATAATGTTATAAAGATAAATTAAAAATAAAACTAAAAAAATCTTATATTAATCGAATTAGAGTTTAATTATAATGTTTAATTGTTTTCTGGTGTCATATAAGTATAAATGACGGTATAAATTATTTGTTAGTTGTTTTTGAAATTACAGTTTGTAAATAAATATCATAGCACACGAAAAACCTAAATTTCCATCAATTTTTATAATTACATTTTTTTAATGCTTTAAATGGTAGACATGCAATAAACACATTCGACAAGAATAAATTGATATGATAAAAACGGATAAAAAAAAGAAACTAAGAGTGTTTAATTGAAAATATGACTGAAGAACTAAAATAAAAAAAAGATTAAACAATAAAATTAGTATTTTTTTTAAATTATTTATTTTATCTTCTCTTTTATCAAAGTCATTATATTTTTTTTTCTTTTTTGGTCTTGTTAACAAAATATTATAATATCATTTTAAATTTAGAACTGATATTATTAAAATAGTAAAAATTAAATCTAAGACAATTCCACAATATCATATATTTGTTCTTTCTTATATATTATATTTATAAGAGAAATCCATGAATTATTATTTATAATGTTATATTTATTAAAGAACAATTCAATACATAATTACTTAAAACAATAGAAATAAAATAAAACCAAGTAACCGGAGGTAAAAAAGAAACAAGGAACATGTAATATACTCTAAAAGTAAAATATATTTAAAACTAAGTGATAAAAGATTAATAGTTGAAATTGTGATGAAAATATAAGGAAATTTAAAATTATAAAATCAAAAGTTGTTTAGTTTAGAACAACCACATTCGCTGTGTTCATAAAAAAAATCTTTGGCCGTGTTTGGTTTCGGTGATGGAGATGAGTATGTTGGCTCCTTCCTTCTCTGGCTTCGCTAAACCCTCTGCATCTGTAAAACCTTCTCGTCTTACGCTCAGGGCATCTTCTCTGCGCCATGACTACCCTCTTGCCAGCAAAATTGTTGTTAAAAGTAATATTCGTTCTCACCCTCTTACCCTTCAATTCCATTTAGTTGAAGCATGTAGTTGTGTGTTTGATTCATGCATGCCCATCTCATTTCCAATTGTTCTCGTGTTGTTTGAGCCTTATGGATACATACTCAATTTAGAATTATCTCCTTTTATACGCCACCCAATTTGGTGATGTAGGTAGCGCGAAGGAGAAAATATAATGGCATTTTTTTATTTTTTGGTCTTGCAAGCCTTGTCAGATATCATCCTTTAGGATGCTTGTTTTGTTTATGGTGTAGCACTCAGGTTAGATGTCATTGTCAACTGTTATCTACCATTACCAGCTCTAGGTGGTTTATGTTACAAAAAGGTGCAGCTTAATGTCAGTTCCTTGGTGGGGATATATATGGTTAAGGGTATGAGAAAAATTAAGTGCTGAGTAAAACACCATTTTGGGTTCTGAAGATTTCGGTTGGTTGGTTAGTCCAAAGAGATGAAAATTATCCTTTTCATTCATGGAAGATGATTTTTACAAGGCTTTTAATATAGCCTTGATACATTTGTGGTTATATGGTAACTTTGGAACATTATTGAGGCAAATAGATGGAACAGGCTATGCAATTGTTTGATGAATGCTTGTATTTGTTGAATAAAGTTAAATGAGAGTTAATGTTGTTGAATAAACTTAAATGAAAGTTAATCTGTTAGCAATTTTAGAATGGAAAGGTCAGGAGTTAGTGGTTACTTTTTGTGTCTTGATTTGAAATAATTAACCGAATTTAAAGCTTGGAGATGGAAATCCATTCCAATGTATAAGTTCACAATTTTATTTTTTCATTAATGAATGAATGAAAAGTGAATCAGGGTATTCACACAAAAGAAAGACGTGTTGTCTTCAAATTGGCATTAGAGCTTGAGAGTGTGGCTCTTTACATGTTGTACCCAACTGTTGGTGCTAAAAATTAAAAAGTGTGAGATATTTTGGAGAAAGTGTACAAGGGAGATGACTGAGTGAAACAAGTCTGATTTCAAACAATTTGGTGCTAGTTGGAGAGTATGAGGTTGAAGGAGACAAAAGGATTTTCCCAGTTCATCACTCAAGTTGAAACCCTAGTGAACCGATTTAGCTGAAATGGAGAGATGTTGCTCGCTAGCTATGTTATGGAGAAGATCTTGAGGTTGCTGAGAATGTCGTATGTGCAATAGAATAGTAGAAGAGCTTGTCAATTCTCTTGAAGCACATGAGCAACAAAAGAAGAAGAAGGTAGTTGCTTGAATAAACACTCCAAAAGAAAGCAACAATGAAAGTGGATAAAACGTTATATACTCAGAACACTCAAGGTAGAGGAAGAGGTCGTGGAGGTAGAGGAAACAATCATGGTGGTAGAGGTCATGGTCGAGAAGGGTATTATGGGGAGAAAGAGCATTCAAATAAAAATTGGTGTGGAAGAGGAGGTTGGTCGCAAAGCCATTCAAAGGTGGTAAATATGGCCACTATTCAAAGGAGTGTAACTCAGACAAATGTTACGGCTGTGGTCAGTTTGAAATTATGCTAAAGATTGCCTATCCGAGAATAGGAGGGAAGAGACGACCAACTTACTGACAAAGCTTGGAATTGGAAAGCCAAATTCCAGTCTACAAGTTCTCAGTTGTATTTTTTGATTAATGAATGAAAAGTGAATCAGAATATTCACAAAAGAAAGACTTGTTATCATTATTTGTTTTCTGGTTGTTATGAGGTGTATATAGTTTTGCTATTAGTCTCTAGTGAATGATGCATTATAATACGAACTAAATTGGAACAATGAGGAGTATCAAATCAAGTTTCCAAGATAACGTTGCAAATGAAGCTCCCGTGCGTGCATCGTGGAATTGAAGTTTGAGCATGATCATATGAATCTATGATGTCTATGAATAAAGTCTGAATTGGATCATGTGAATGTTGAGTCTGGTTCGTGTTTGCTTCACTAAAATTGTTGTATTCCTGTTATTTTCCTCTTAACCACTGTGATGGAAAGCAATAATTACTCTGTGAATACGGAATGAAATGAAAGTAGCCATAGCAAAGCAGTGCTATAATTTTAGTAGCACTGAATATCCCTATATTGTTCTTAAGTCTGTTATTGTTATTGTGTATGCTTTATCAAAATAGGAAAAATACATTATTGTCTTGTAGGAAAGGAGTATAGTGCTGGTTTCTAGACATCTTGGTGCTTCTTCTCACTATTTAATTTTGGGATGATCAGGGATTTTAAGGATTTTCTTATAATTGTTTTTCAGGATTATGGTGTGGCATATTTTGATGGTGCAAACTGTTATATGTTTAAATGTATATTTATGGTTTCTTCATAGTCTCTTCATGAGAATCCGTGATTGATCTTTGGATATGCCAAGGGAGTTCATATGTACACATTAGAGGTGAGTGATATTTTCAGGGTGACATGCCCTGTTCAGAATAACCGAATTCCCTAATCAAGAGTGGAATGACTCCAAAAGAGAAAAATCTGATATCAAATAATTATTTTCTGAGATTCTCATTGCGTTCCCTCAATGACACTGAAGGTTGTTATCTTAAAAGTGGATAACCATTCACCTGCCACTTTAAGATTTTTTGCATGATAAAAATGAATTAGTCTAAAATACAATTTTGGTCTCCCTAATTCAAATAGAAACATTTAGTCACCTAATTTTTCAAACTTAGTGATTTTAGTCCAATTGTCCAAATTAAGACACTTGATGGTTAAGATATTAATGTTGACTTTCATGTGATACTCTAACTAACATCATACTCAGATTATTTGTTTATTTGAAGGTGATTAGGATTATCTTGAAATGAACTTTCATTCATTTGCATAATTTATTTGATTTTTTTGTGACAGTAAATTAAACAGAATGATCAAAGAATACCAGTTATAGTGTGCCACCACGTCTGAGTTATTGTCAATATCTTAGATATCAGGCTTTTATCACGCAATGTTCTTTGTCCTACTTGGTTTCAGACATTCAGTATGAGCCTTTTGGGCCTTGTGCTCCATTATGGCAACTGGGGTTACTGTCAATGTTTGGGTTATATGAAAGGGGCTAAGGCCAGGGTACTGGAGATTTTTTTCAGCTCTGACTATATTTTCTTTCTGCCTTTTTCTACATTTTACTCTTCCTCTTCCCTTAATGGAGGTTTCCTCCTCAAGTACCAATTTTTATAGTTAAGTGCTTATGTGCTTTATGCTGAAAATTTATTTTCTACAAAGTTTTATTTGAACATCTTTGGGATAGACAAATGACAGTACAGTGACCCATAAGAATGATACCAGGGACCTCAATAGATTGAAAAAGACTACATCAGATATTAAAGGGGACACATCAGGATTTTGTTGCCACTGTCTTATTATATATCTTTATATTCCATTCTGTTAACGCATCGAGCATATAACCAATGATTGGCTCAGTGTATTGCTCTAATAAGGTTAAATATGTTTTTGGTCCTCCAACTTTCAGTGAAAATTGGAATTAGTCCCTTTCTAAAACTTTAATCCAATTTAGTCGTCTAACTTTATAAATGTTTAGATTTAGTCCTTTCAACCAAATTTTGTTAAATTTATTTGACGTTTCAAATGATTTTCTATATAGTAGTTGAGTTGTTAACACCGTTTGACATATTTTCGCTTCAATGTTAACTAATAAACTATTATGAAACGCTTTTGAAACATCAAATAAACTTAACAAAATTTGGTTAGAAGAACTAAATCCACACATATCTAAAGTTGGGGGACTAAATTGGACTAAAGTTTCAAAGATGGACAAATTTCAATTTTAACTGAAAGTTAAGGGATCAAAAACATATTTAACCCTTATAAAGTTTATGAATGAAAAAGGAGGGGTATGATGAATTGTTGGCTATAGTTAGTGTAGAGGTAGTACCTTATCAACATGCTTTTCTAAACTCTATCTATATAGACTCTCTATCTATAGTTGTGACTGTTTCTTTGTTTAGGAGGATTCTTGATCTTTCGTCCTTGTTACAGTGACAATAAAAATGTTCTTTTACAATAATAACAAATCACTGTTGCCAGTTATCAACTTGATAAATAGAAGTACAAAGGTGTCTGTTACACAATCATCTGGTTGACAACACTGCTCTTTTTTGTTAATTTGATATCTAGCAAGTTAATGTATCTGCATGTGCAGACTAATGTCTAATCTAATTAGACAATATTTGACTTAGCTTTAGCTAGTATATTATCATTTCGGTAACTTATGAGAAACATTTTAGCTTCAAAACACTTAGCATCTATCACATCTATCTGTCTGTCTTAGTTCTCATCTACAGTATCTTCTACTGATATAGTTCTGATGTATTGTTGTTTGGTGGAGATTTGATTTACTTTGCGCAGTTCTGAAATTTCATCAGTGATCAATCTGCATGCTTGTGTGCCCTTTTCTTATTTTTCACTTATGTTGTTTCCATGCCATGGTGGCAGATTTATATTAATTTCAGATATTGCATCGTATAGTTTACTTTTTTACATCAATTTCTACTTGTTTTCATATGGAAGCAGATTTACCATATTCTACTGGTGAGACTACTTTGCAAAAGGAATTTTCTGATTTTGGCAAGATAGCTGAAGGTAAATGTACAAGTTTTCTCATTATTCACAATGGTATGAGTCTTGGGATGGTTTACATCATGATTTTTAGTACTCTAACTCACACCTCTTGGGTCATGCATTTTATGTTTGCAGTTAAAATGGTTAAAGATATGAAAACAAAAAGATCTAAGGGTATTGCTTTCATTCAATATACATGCCAAGATGATGCCATGCTTGCACTAGAAACCATGGATCAGAAGGTTCAAATTTTCATCACATGCCTCACCTTCTTCTGCCAATGATTTTTTAACCCAAATACTACACTGGGAATTAAAATTTACCCAGATAACATATTGTCACAGATAGCATTTTTTTTTTCAGATCAGAATTCGGTTTTCTGAAAAAAAAAATGTTATCTGTGTAAATATTTGGCATAACATGCTAACTAGGTAACTTTTTAGTCCATATTTGCTATTTTAGATGATAAAATCCATTGACAATGGATGTGTTTATTGTCCATTTTGTACAGGATTTTTATGGTAGAAGAATCTATGTGGAAATTGCTAGATTGGGTTGGGATTATTTTGGTGCAACCCCAAGGGCCTCAGGACCCCCAAAGAAGTGGGATTTGCCACAGCAAGAAGAAGTGGTAGATTGTTGGTACTGATCAAAATTCATAATTGAGTGAAGCTGTAGAACAGAAAATGATGAAGCAACAAATATCAAGTTATACAAATATGGCTATACAAGTTAGAGTTTGATGGAACATTATGTTTTTGTAATAATACTGATGCAATACTGTAGTTGATGTAATCTTTCATGGCACTCTTGATTTTGGCACAATAAAATGTACTCCATCCTGAAAATTAACTTCATCTGTCTGTAGGGCTCCAACAGTTATAAAGATTCAGGTGAGTTTCATTCATGAGTTTGAGGTGCTATTCTACATAATACATTTGATGTTGTATGTTTTCATTTGTACAGAACCTTAAATTATATTTGCTTCTTAATTATACAAAATTATAATGTTCGATGAACTTAAATATAAGCACATTTTAATATATCAAAAATAAAGGATCGAGTGTGAACGAAGAAAAAAGCAAAACTCAGTTACATGATAAGGGGATTATGGTTGATTAAAAAAGCTGAATTTTTTATATGCTTAACTTTCTTTATAAAATTTATGATATTTTTTTATGATGAACCCATCCTTCAATAATGTTAAGATATAAGTCTTATTTGACTCAGCAGTAGTTGCATCAAATCAAATCTCTCACGAATCAACAATTTTTTTAATGAAGTCTTGTAAGAAAACTTTATTTAGTATTTTCTGTTAATTTTGTTTAGATTAATAACAAATGAAACCGATGAATACTCTACAATAACAATATAATATAAAAAAAATTGTAATTAATTTTTCTGCACCCGTCAATTATGTTTTTTTGAATTAAATTTTTATTTAAAATTAAAATTTCCTGTTCTATTTACAGGTTAACTTTTTTTATTTATTTAAGTATTCCCTGTTTCTATACCTTTTTATTAATACGATGTTATGATTGTTATTTTCATTTTTTTCATCTTTGACTTATTATTTTTTTTTTCAAACTCGTCGATCAACTCGTTATAAAAAATGAAAGATGAATTAAAAAAATTAAAAAGGAAATAACCAAAATTTCTCAAAAGATAAAAAGGTAAAAATTAGGTGAAGTGAAATTTGAGAAAGAAATTAGAGGAAGATCGAGAAGTGTTAGATTCCAATATAGATTTTCTGTTGGGTTTTTTTTATTGTGTTTTTAAAATATATTGATTGATACTGATTTCTGTGTTTTAAAATAATTATAATATACTAATAATAATGGTTTTTTAATGAAAAACACCAAAAAGAATCTTAATAGAAAATTTAGATTTAGTAAGATGGAGGGTGTGAAAGGTGGAACAGGTAGCAACTTTCCTTAAACACGTGTGAGCCGAATCCGGTTGAATGCCTATGTTTGATTGGAAGTATGATTAAGACAAATGCAGAAAATTATTAAAAGAAGTTAAAATAATGGTTTATGAAGAAGGTGACGAAACCTTACATGTGTTTTATTCCTCGCAATTCGATTCATACATTTTCTGTCTTCGTCACTGTCTCACTCCGATGGAAAACAAATCTATTTAAAACCCATTTTCAGCTTCCACTGAGTCCGTGACACACACACACCAACACGTGAAAAGGGTGAAAGCCATTTTCAGCTTCATTAGCCATTCCCATTCACCTAATTAATTAAATAAAACATAAAATATATAATAATTAAGTTTTAATTGTTTTCAACCTTTCTAGTTCTCCAGTGCATAATTTCTCCATTTAACAATAATCACTACATATTTTAAATTTTCTCTTTTTTGTAAAATCATATATTTCTTGGAACTACTTTATTTTATTTTGATACAATACTTAGATGAGATATGTATTCTATATAAAAGGAATAATGCATCTAGTATTATTTTTATATAAAAGTAATACAAGAAAATGAACCACTAGTGTCAAATAAACTTTCACTATAAATATAAAGAATTACCTATCTAAAACATCTTTAAGTAAACCACTATCTATAATACTTCAATGGTTTTGCAACACTCTGTTTATCTAAAACATCTTAGTCTTGCTTATCTCACTAACTTTGTTTTGTTTTTGGTGGCATCTCTCAATCAATAATTTCACCTTCAATACGTTAAATGATCAATACAACACACATTACAAACCTACCGGAACAAGATTCTTGGCTACACAGTATAAGACTTTTCAACAAGTATAAAATACACACAAGAATGAAATTACATTTTTATAAGTTCAAACAGTTTATTTATAAACTAATTCATAGAAACTCTTTCATATGATTTCTTCAAAATTTTATTTTTAATATGCATAGATTAATTTTAATTTATTAAGTTAATTTTTTTTTTTAAATTTGGTTGAAAATATTTGTTCAAATATACTTTCTGTGATGAGATATAAATAGACAGATACATATAAAATGAAGATTTATATTTGTCATTCTTATTTTTATAATTTCCTTATTACCCACTTCATTTATTTTATCACACTTTTTTTCTTATTCTTCGAAAACAAGACAGGAACTAATATTTTAGTATAGAGTTCAACTTGTCTATATCTTCTTCTTCTTAAGTTCAGTTTTTTATTCCTTTTCTTTGTATATAACATTGTGTTGCAGCTTCCATTCATGAGTCTTATTGTGCATATCTGTCATGAAGCAAGCACATAACCTACGAGTATGTGCATGCCACGTGTCTAATCTAGAGCCACAAACTGGCAACTAAAAGAAAAAGTGTTCACCTTTATGTTACAGAATCTCTTTGATCACAAACTTTTGTTCCGTTAAGCTCACAATTTGTGTTTATATTTGATTTTGGAATCTCCCTTTTCTCTTTATCTCACCCGTGAGACTGCACACGTGACAGGTTATGACAAAGTTGTAAGCAATGCATGCATGCTAAACAATTCCACTATCTGTCAAAATCTTACCCTCTATAAAACCCTCTTCACACTCAACTTTAACTTGGCTAACTCATTCTTTTTGCACCACAATTTCTTTACATGCACCATCATGCTTAGAGAAAAACTTCCTGAACCAAGAAAATTCAGAGGAAACAAACACTCATGTTCAGGTGAAGTCACAAAGTCCGTTGCTCTTTCACTGTTTGTTAATATGTTTTCTTGAGTGGTCATGTTGATAGATAGAACCATGTATATAATTGAGTGATCATGGTTTCTAAAAGGGTTATGGAATCTTTTTGCAGTAAAAAAGATTACATACCACAAATGAGACTAATGTATAGTTGCAATTTTTAACCTTTAATTAAACCTTGGATATTATTAGGACTGTGTAGTTACATGCCACTACTTTGTATCATTCTTTTCTTTTACTCTTTTTCTCTTTTTCTTTTGGTGACATTTAATCAAACATGAGTTGTGCCACCCGTGAATGGGTTAAGTTAAATCGATGGTCACCCACCTATTATATGCTGCCTACAATTTCTTGGCCACAAGGAGCTAAACAACAACAAAGAGTCACGGGATGGATTGCTTTTACATCAATACCATATTCACCCAATTTGATGCTTATTTTAAATTCTTTTCTGTGCCAAACTATTAATGAATTATCCTTCTCTCATACCCTTCTACGTCTTCTCTTGTGACTGCAAGTTGGTCATGCCAGAACACAACAACCAAATATTATTTAGTATAACAATGTGAACCAGGGTTTCATAGGATAATTAATTCAATGTGACGTGTGTGATGCTTCAATTGCCTTAACATTTCGAAAATTCCCCTCAAGATAGGTCATGTGTCATGTCTTAATTGTAAGAGTCGGGTTTTATAAGGTTTAAAACACAGTTATTATTAATGTTATCAATCAAATAGGTGCACTATAGTTGAAGAGAAGAAGTATAATTGAAATTAGAATGGAGGATTTGTGCGACACCATGAAAGTTTTGTTGTATTATTTCTTCATGATGTTGTTTTGTTTTCTTGAACTGCTTACAATCTGATAGTGTGTGCTTAATTGACAGATCTGGTTTTATTAACTTTTAGCCAGAATAAACGTGCTGTCTTATAGGGTTTTCAGAATCAGAAGCTATGCAATGCAAGCACTGATTTGGCCTCTTCTCAGGGAAAACACACAGAAAAACATGTTACATATGACAGGACATGTAGATTGAAGACAACTGTGTTTAGAATGGTTTTGCATATTTTCTTGGAAAATACACACACATGGCTTGTTTATTCTTTTCAACTAAAAAATTCACCGTCTTTCAAAGGTCAAATTAATATACTTGTTGTCTCTCTATTACAAAAGGAACTATTTTCTTTTAGTTTCTCCTGTTAATTCTGTAATCATCATACATAAGAATCATAACTTATATATATATATATATATACATGACACAAATAAACCAAGAAAATATATGTTAAGAATTCAAAACGAATTCTTCTATTAGAGATGGCTTAAAGTAAAAAAAAATTACTTCACAATAGCCGAACAACTGAAAATTGTTCAATATTGAGAAAGAAAACATAAAATTCACATAGAGAATAATGTAAGTGAAAAGGACGTAGCATGGGGGACCACAAAAAAGATGAACTTTTTCCTCCACAAAAGATTCATAACGGATTGGTAAAAGAAGGAAAATGGCAAATCTTTGGAAATAATATTTAATTATCTTAATTATATACATAAAAAAGTATCCTCATTTCTAGCTCCCAAAACCACTTTTAAGCCTAAGATGAAGGTTAAATATAGAGATAAAATTCAATTTCAATTGATGAAGAACATGAAAAAGAAACATGTAAAATGTTTTCCCTAACTTTATCAAACAAATAAACTTTTTGAATGTAAATATATGGCAGTAAAGCTTTAATGTGGCAGTTGAATTCAATTTTTGTGAATAGAGTTAAAAAGAATTCTTACCTCTAAAAGTACCTTTTGAAGTTTCCTTGACACTCTGGCACTTTCAACCAACATGAACTCTACACGTTGCATCCTTATGGTTTGAGCATTCTTTGTGTTCCATATCATACAAGTTCTCCAATATAAATAAGAGTGCTCTTTGCTAAACTTATTTGCTAAGCTTCCTTTGGATATGCATCAACCTTTTTCCATTCTTGCTTCTATTTCATTCTCATCCATTTATTTCAAGAACTACAGATTCTGAGTTTGAAGTTTTGGTCTATTTACAGAAACAACTTAGCAGCATTTTGTGGTCCTTCCCACATTGCCACATACATTCATAGACTAGAACCTCTCATGGATCTCACAATTCATGTGTTTTTTACTCTATGGATCATTGTGACACTTTTGAACCATAATTTTGGAAATGTGGAGGGAAGATACCACCATCACAGCAAGCAGAGGAGAGTTTCTTCTGTTCCTACTGCTCCTTCTGATTCTTCCACTGAGCCAGAGAATCCAAACCCTTCAGTTCCACCCCCTGCTGATTCTCCCACTGTTCCTTCTGACCCTTATCCAAATGATAACCAAACCTCCTCTTCTGACTGTGTCTTTGATGTGAGATCCTTTGGTGCTGTTGGAGATGCTTGTGCGGATGACACACCTGCATTCAGAGCAGCATGGAAAGCAGCATGTGCTGTGGATTCTGGGATTCTTCTTGCTCCAGAAAACTACATCTTTAAGATCACTTCCACTATTTTCTCAGGTCCATGCAAGCCAGGATTGGTATTCCAAGTAAGAATGCTTGTTAAATGCTCACATCACATAGTATTTTTGTTTCATGCGTGAAACATGAGAGAAGCTAATATTAGCCCTTCAATTCAACCTTGTACACAAGGTTAAGATCGGTTTAACTTTGACTATGTATGATTGAATGGTGAATATTAAGTTCTCTCAGTTGTGGCGTGGTCCCTTGTATAATAGGTATGGATAATAAAAGTATTTCAATTTGCTAATAAGTTACACAAATAACCAGGTGGATGGAACACTGATGGCACCAGATGGACCGAATTCATGGCCAGAAAAGGATAGCAGAAACCAATGGCTTGTATTTTACCGACTTGACCAAATGACTCTTAATGGCACAGGAACAATAGAAGGAAATGGAGACAAATGGTGGGATCTCCCTTGCAAACCTCACAGGGTAACCATCTTGTGCTTTCACTAACACAATCGTTGTGTTCATCATTCTTCCCTCAATTTGTGTTGGTGTGGTTATTTAAAGTTGAATGGAAATATATACTAAATGCTGCTTAAAAAATGGCACTTTCAGGGTCCCAATGGAAAAACTTTGTCAGGACCATGTGGTAGTCCTGCTGTAAGTAAACTGGACCAAGCTGATGCATTTACTAACTGTTAAGGTATCTACAAATTTGGACTTACCCCTGTTTTGTTTGTAGATGATACGGTTCTTCATGAGCTCCAATTTGAAGGTGAATGGGCTTAAAATCCAAAACAGTCCTCAGTTTCACATGAAGTTTGATGGTTGCCAAGGAGTGCTGATTGATAAGCTCTCCATTTCTTCACCAAAACTGAGCCCCAACACCGATGGAATCCATGTTGAAAATACCAAAGATGTTGGGATTTATAACTCCATGATAAGCAATGGTAGTGACTATATTGCAATGTTCATTCACCCTGTTCAACATTTCACTGTTTCTTACTTACGCCATACATAAATCACATGGTTTCAACAGGTGACGATTGCATTTCAGTTGGACCCGGTTCCTCAAACGTGGACATAGCAGGTTTAACTTGTGGTCCTAGCCACGGGATTAGGTAGGTACAATGCAGAATCATGAATAAACACAAGCACCAATTGATAAAACATTAGAAATGAGCAATTTTGAAACAAAACTGCATGAATTTGGAATTTTGTTTGTGCAGCATTGGAAGCCTTGGAGTGCACAACTCTCAGGCATGTGTGTCAAACCTGACAGTCCGTGACAGCATCATAAGAGAATCAGACAACGGACTAAGAATCAAGACATGGCAAGGGGGAATGGGATCGGTGTCAGGTCTGAGATTTGATAATATTCAAATGGAGAACGTTGGGAACTGCATCATCATAGATCAATACTACTGTTTGTCAAAGGAATGCCTAAACCAGAGTTCTGCTGTGCACGTGAATGATGTGTCCTACACCAACATAAAGGGCACCTATGATGTTAGAACAGCTCCTATTCACTTTGCTTGCAGTGACAGTGTTGCTTGCACAAACATCACTCTCTCTGAGGTTGAGCTTTTGCCATTCGAAGGAGCATTGCTTGATGACCCCTTTTGCTGGAACGCTTATGGGACACAAGAGACCTTGACTATACCTCCAATCAATTGCTTAAGGGAAGGTGACCCTGAGACAGTGGGCGATCTTTCTGAATATCAATGCACTTGAACCAAACATGTGTTACTTCTATAATATACATATAAGGTGGCTTATTATAGATAGAAGATATTAATTACATGAAATATACCATACATATAGAGAGTGTAGGGATCCATTATTATTATGTTGATGATGCTTCTGTATGATAATCTTTTAGGATTCGTCCCTATCTGGGTGCATTATTCCCATTTTGTGCGATGAGATGCAGAAATTCGTCCCTTTTGGGGCCTACACTGTGTAATAGCTTCATTCGATATTTATATATTACTACAACTTCCACTGTGCCATCAACACAGGTAAACGGCAGAGTAGTCTTTTTGGTTCTAAAAATATTTTGATGATTTTATTGGTCTTTTATGCTGAAACTTTTTACCTAGTGTGTGAGCAAAAGAATAACCTAGTATGAAATATTTATAATATAACATCATTTTTTTTCGGTAGAGACCAAAATTTTAACAATAATTTAAAAGAAATTAGTTAGAAAATAAGTTAGAATTCCCTGAGAACACAGTTTAGAGTTCAATTTCCCGATAACCAAATTCTAACATGAAAAAAAGAAACTATACTATTATGTAAATATTGACACAACTAAATTTTAGATTCAAATATGCTATTTGGATGAAAAAAATCATTATACAGATAATAAATATTTAAAATTGATTAAAAAATCATTAAATAATTCAATTTACTACATTATAAATTTATAACAGAAGAATAAGATATTAATTAGTTTTTAAGAAAAAAAAAGTGGAAGATAATTGAATGCGTAAATTTGAATTTCAGCAGGTTTTTTTTCTTAAAGTAAAATAGTTTTCCTTGATGAATCACATTATATAATAAAGATAAGTTAAAAGAAAAATCACTTTTTATTTAAAAATTGATAAATTAATCCGTTAAAATCTTTTTTTAGTTTGTTAATTTGATATTTTATTAATGTATTGAAAATAAAATTAGTGAATTAACGAAACAGAGTATTTTTAAGAACAGATATTTAAGCAAGTGAGTGATTGCAATTTACACTAGATATCGCGTTAATTTGTGTTAAAATGTGGAAAAATAAATGCTTTTTAACAATTTTAATTTTGCAAGAGACTTTCATTTAATCTTGAAAATAAAAATTAAGTGGAACATTTTCATAATGAGAAATTATAGAAACTATTGTTTTATATATTAAATAATATTGTCGAATGAGTATTTACTCTTCTTTTAAAGGTGCATATGCATATAACTACTGATGTTATTATTTCTACTTTCAAGAAAGCATAAATAACTTTTTTTGTCTTTCAGTGATTTAAATAATCTTATTTAAAACATTTTATACTTTCAAGAAAGCATTTATAATTTTTTTCCATTATCGATGATCTACAGTACTAGTAATTACTCATGTTATTCTAAAGTTTTCTACTTTAAAGAGCGTATTTATTACCTTTTTCTCTGCCATCAATTATACTGTACAGTATTAGCCAAACTACTTATACTTTCAAGACAACTTGAGGATACTGTATAGCATTGCCAATCATTTGCCAAACAATTTTCTACTTTCAAGAGAACATTTATAACATTTTGTAAAATGATTTCTCGTTTTTTTTAAGATTACTTGTTATAAATTCATGAATGTAATTTTTTTGTAATTATAATAAAATATTTATCTAATTTCCTACTTTATTCAATTTTCTCTCCCTCTAATTAAGCATGATAAGATGTGTGAATTCATCTCGTCTTTTGCTTTCGGAGAGGATTGGATAGTCCGTCATAAAAAAACCGGCTAAAACTTTTAATATGCCTTGTTAAGGGAAGAGCTAAACCACCAACCTTTTCTTTTAATTTTTAATTTTTTAATTTTTATATATATATATATATATATATATATAAATTCAAATTATATAATAAATTATTTTCAAGTATTAATTAATTAATTAGTGTTCCTAATAGATTAAAATGATTATAATTATTATATTAAATTATTTAATTATAATTAATAAGTGGAATTTAATTTATTATTATTAATGATTTAAGTTATAATATCATTATATTTTTATATTCTTCTAATAATGAAATAAAAAATAATTTTTTAAATTACCTTTTATTTTAATTTTTATTTAAGAAAATACTGACCAACCAGTTTTCTTAACCAATTTGGCAACTGAGAGGAACCAAACTAAGGTAAGTTGAATGGGATGACAAAATGGTTGGACTGTTTTGGTTTGGTTCGTCTTTAGTTCGTCAAAAACGGGTTAGGACGGACTGACTCGCCACTAACAAATGAGTTAGATACTGTAATCTGTTTCGTTTTATGGCGAGTTGGTCCGCCACCTTCTTTTTTAATTTATTTTAATTTTCTTTTAAATTTTCAAAATTTTTTGTTTATAATTTCTTTTATATATAAATTTGTTTATATAATATAAAAAAGTTATTAATTTTTAGTTATTTTTAATTTTAAACATAAAAGAAAAGGTTAGCGGTCAGGGTAGGCTGGTCCGCCTTTGACTTGTCAAACTAACGTGCTAGATAGGCTAAACTACAACGGATTGATGGATTGGAAACTCCAACCCGATTCGCCCTTTTTTTGACGAACTGACGAACTGACTGGCCGACCCAGCAAACCTAGTCCACATTAACATGTCTACTTCTTCCTGCACCTCCAATCTCGAATGAGTTATCTTGTACCTCCAAAATATTTTAAAATCTCCAATTTGTGCCTCAGTTAAAATAAAAACTTGTTTCTCTTTCCTATTTAAAGCACCAGAACTGATCCCTACCCCTAATGTTTTAACTGCATTGCCTTTGCCTATGCTGGTATATTTGAATACCAACCATACGAAAATAACACCCAAAATTCCTCTCGATCATACCATACAAATTTTTTTCCCCTGCGGCATCCTAGCTTCACAAAGCCCATGTATAAGATTAGTATATGGAACAACATTCCTCCCCTGCGGCATAATCAGAAACACTTCATTCGGCGGAGGAGATTCAGCACAAACCTGGCGTCGTCTGCGGAGGCTCAACACTTGATCATAGAGTTGTGGACATTCTCGGCGGCACGAAGGGTTTCGTGTCAAACAAGGATAAGGAGGAGGGACTCAAAGGTGTGGAGGATGTGGATGAAGGAGTGTTTGTGGACTTCACTGGCACCTCACTCATGTGCTTATCCTCCTCGCTAACAGAAAGGTTTAAATGAACTCAGTTCATTTAAATTTGGGTTCATGGAAGTTGTGTCGTGGTTTGATGTAATGTTGCATTTGTGTAGGTTGCTGATGTTGGAGAAACAGTGTCGTTTTTCGTGGAACTTCAAACCTTAGGTGACAGGACAATGAAGAAGCTGGCGTTTGATCATGTTGTTCATAGTATAAGGTGCATGAACCAAAAGCATAAGAATGAAGCCAAGAACTGAGCTCTTCAAAATATCTTGTTTGCATTGGTTTAGGTTTTTTGTGGATCTTTTTCTCGTCATTTGATTTTATTTATTTTTTCTATAAGTAGTTTAAGACAAAATAAACTAATCTAAACACAACACAAGTCTTGTAACTGGTTAGTGAATTTTGTTTTGTAATAGAAAGAGGAGGAAGAGTCAGCCAAGAGGGCACTTGTGACCCTATCAAGTTAGGGAATCAAGGGAAGGGTCTTTTCGCCATTCATTGGGGGCGAGATAGAATGAGGAAGATTTGAGAGGGTCGAAGTACGTTTTATTTTCCTTAGCTCTAGCAATAAAAAAATATGTAAATTATTTAAAAATTAGAAGACATAAAAAGTATAATAAGAACAAAAAATTATAAATATATTCTTAAAATTCTAAAAAATAAAAACGTATAAAATGAACCATTTTTTTCTTTTAAAATTGAGAAAGATAGAAAACAATAAAAGTAATGACAGATCTTGACTAATAATGTTAGGGGTGCCAAAATAATATACTAAAAATTCATAGTTTTGAAGTTGTATTTTTATATGGATCTTATTTTAAATAAACTCTTCTAATTTCATCTATTCTACTTATCATATATGCTCATATTTGAGGACATTTTACTATTCTTATATTTTAAGACAATTTACTTACGTGTAATTCTTTAACCCTTTAAGAAAGGACCCCTCTAATTGAATAATTGGATTATGTGTATCATGCTTTGAAACATGTAAAGAAGTTGAATTTTTCCCAATGCTATCTATGCTTTTAAAAAGGTCAAAGTTAAATATTCTTCGTATGATATACTAAATGTGCTATATACGTTCAAGACCATCTTGGTATCTGACTCGAGATAATCTTGACTTATATTACCAATATGATCTTATGTTACTGTTTACCTGGTATTATCCAAGATTATGATTATATCGTTGAGGTCCCCTCAATCAGCACCATATAATGTTGGTCAAGACATTGTGAAAAGAGTCTATCAACTAAGGCTAATAACTAAAACATGTTATCATGACATTAGGCAAATTAATCAAAGTAATCATCTCTGTAGGCTAGGCCCATTCAGGTAAAAGTCAATAAACATAATATAAGTTCGCAAGGTAAATTGATTACATGTTCATTATTACAATATTTATTACCATCTAACGCACACCCTTGACTTGAGTGTCATAGTATCTTTCGCCTGCACACTTCCTTTTGGCTTAGAACAATGCTTGTGTTATATAATAAGATGATAAAAAATAAAACAAAAAACAACCAGACAAAGATATGGATTAAAAGAGATGATGTAAATGAGGAAATGATAGAAATAGTTTGGGTTGATGTGTGCATAGCACTGTAGAGAGAAAACACCCTCACTGCACATGGCAAGACATAATATTTTGCATTCTTCTCCCAAAATACAACAACCCGTTAGATTGATCGAGTGCAACGAAGAATTTTTGAACCTTATGAACACTACTATTTTAAAAGATAGTATAGAGAAGGAGAAAAGAAAACATGACACTTTTGTATGAGCTTTAATGTTTGTTGTGTGTTTATTCTCATGCAAATAAAGGGTATTTATAAGTAGAAGAGGGAGATATAAGAGTTAATTGTCATGAATCTGATTTAAAAAAATAATTTGTAATCAAAGAAATAAATGTAAAAAAATAAAACTGTTATACATAAATAGTTTTTAACTCTAAGATAAATATTGGATTAAAAAATTAGTCATAGTAGGATTTTATTTTAATTAATTATTTTCTTAAATTATACTAATATTTCTAATCAGTGGTTGCACGTTACGACCTTATGCATATATGTTGTTTCATGAGTGTCACTTAAAGACTTATTCATGTCTCACAATGGTGGCCCCACCATCACACTCACTAGGTAAACCCTCAAAAGAAATTTGTGACTCACCCCTATACAAAAATTGTAATTGAGTTTATTAATAGGCATTTTACAAAATAAGCATAGTAATACAGATAGATACCTCAACCTTATTAAAAAACAAGTTTAAAACTAAAAATAATTTATCATAATCTAATCAAAAATTGAGAGACATAACTACTACAAAAAATTATGATAATCAAGTCCACTTAAAAATTGTCTATAAAAAATCACATAATACATTACTTACTCTTCTATATTCAATATACAAAAATGTCATGAGATAAAAATTAGTGCTAAATATTAAACAAGTATTTCACTATTAAGTGAGACAAAAGAAAGTTACCCTTTTTTTTGTTTAAAAATGGAAGAAAAGATATAAAAAAATAAGGGCAAAAATAGTGAGTTTCTGTTAAACTTTTTTTTCTTCGGTACCAAAAGAAATTAGGTAAAGGTGAGAGATGAGTACAACATATGAAAAACTCAAAAAATAATGAGAAGAGAAAATGAAAATTATCTTAATAAATTTTTCTTTATTATATTTGATTTTATGTTTTATTATTTATTAACATTATATATTGTACTTTATAAAAGGAATAAAAAAAACCTAATGTAATTTTTATTAATTTTTCAATACACTAGTACCTAATTTAAAAGATACATATAATTTAAAAAATTCAAAAATATACATAATTTTAAAATTTTTAAACACATAATTTAAAAAATTGAAAAAGTTAAAAAAATATTGAAAAAGTTTTGGGGGGTTGTGGCCCTCGCCTGCTCCTTAAGAGCTCTGCCACTGCTAGTGTTATTGAATTTCGGCCATGGCGGAAATCGGTATCGGGTTTTCTGACCTGCCGTCATAACAAGGCGGGGGCGAATCGGGTTTTTCATGGCGGTCGCTTTTGGCATGATGAATGACGGTGATGTAGCGGTTGTAGCGAAAAAATCGGATCGAAAAATAAAAAACCCAGATCTTGTATAGAAGAGAAGAAGAGAAGAAACTCGCAAAATGGTGGTGGTTTGCAGCGGCAGCGGCATGGTGAGAAAATGATGATAAGAAACCCTAATTATCTTTGCCTTTTAGTCTTCAGCGGGCCCAGCCCAATAAATTTTGTATTTAAACAAACCTACGTGTATTTCTAACCATTATCATTCTTTTACTCTGGTTTTTTCTTTTACTTAATTTACTTCTGTTACTGCAGTAAAATTTTCTTTACCCCATAAAGTTTTCTTTCCTTTTCTTTAGAAATAAAAAGCACTCCTTCCTTCACCACGAGACTACTAGACTACTACAATTTCACTGCTACTCACTACTGCTGCCACCGCCAGTCCCCACCTCCGGTCTTCACCATCGTCGTCAGCCACCGTCGGTTGTTTTGAAGTAATTTTTTTAATTTTTTTTCTACTTATCTATGGTTCCGCCATAACCCGTTTGGTTCCGTTATAACTTTATAAAGGTTTTTGGGGGTCACCATTATTTTCCATTATCCGATATTGATAACACTAGAAACTGCTACTTGTTGGATAAATATCCACTCCATATCTGTGCAGATATCCGCATATTTTGTTAATATCCACGGGTATTCGCGGGTTTTTACAAAAAATTTAAAATGTGCAACAACATATATTTTAACCATAAATTCAAATAAAATATAATACATAATTCATAAATTTAAAACAAAGTTCAAATAATCCATTTAAATATTATTGAATGACAATTTACAAATAAATGAAGATTTTTTAGAACTAATTGATAAAAAGTAACTCATTCAAAATCGATGTGTTAATATTTTCATCATATTTTATTAATGTTTTAATTTAAATTAGAGTATAGCAGGTACTATGATACCCGTACCAGTCTCGTTTGCATACAGGTATAAAAAATACTTGTAACCATGATTACCCATAGGTCCATTTATAATATCAATTTCCTACCTTTTGTGTGTTTTATCAGCAGATACAGATATTTTTGACATCTGTAATCTTGAGTGAGGTGTTGGTTGAAATTATTACCTAAGGACAATATCAAAATATATCAATACACTACAAGAAAATCTCCTTTAACAATTAATTTTAGTGAGAAAAATTGTTATACATTATAGTGACAAATTTAGATACTAATTTACAAAATAAAAATTTATTGATTACTAAAATAGTCTCTATGAATAAAAAATTATAATTGATCTCCAAATTAATTTCTAAAATTTAATTACAAGTCTTTGCTATAAAAAAATTAGTTTATAAATTGGTTAATATACATTAGCTACCAAATTTTAACTACTAAAGAAATTAGTTTCTAAATCAATCTCTAATTAATTGATGATAAATTTAGTGATTAATTATAATTTTTTATTTATAATAGTTATTTTAATAATTTATTTTATTTTATTTTATAAATTAGTATAGTTTTTTATTCATATTAATAACTATTTTAATAATTAATTTTATTTTATTTTATAAATTAGTATAGTTTTTTATTCATAATAATAATTATTTTAATAATTTATTTTATTTTATTTTATAAATTATAATTATTTTAATAATTTATTTTATTTTATTTTATAAATTAGTATATAAGTTGATCGATTAACAAGATTTTTAATTTAAAAAATATACAACTTTAATTGATTCAAGAAATGGTACAACATAATGAGTATTATCAAATTATCAAGATCTTTGATTTGTTTCTTCGAAACCAATTTGCATGTCATATTTTTTTAAGGATAATAATATTTTTATAACTAAATTTTGAAAACGTTTTTATTATAAATCTAATTGTAAAAGAAAATTGTCAATATTTTCCATTTTTTACTTCTTTTTTCTGATTAAGTTTATCCTAAGACATAAATATAAGTATTTGTTTGATTTAGTTTTAATTTCTTGGATTAGTATCTGGTAAAAGTGCGGGCACTTATGGATATAATGATTTGTTTCATTAATTTAATTTTAGTCTACCTTTCATTGCCCTGAATGATTAGTGGCAAGAAATTTATGCTTATGAACAATAGAAGTAGTTGAACAGTGTAGGGGCAAACTAGTTAAAATTAAAACAAAATAGTTAAAATTAAAAGAAACATGGTGGAGGTATGACATAGCTGCAGTGAACAAAAGATAACAAGCAGATAGCTACAGCACGAGATAATTGCTGTGGTGAAGAAAAGATACGACAAACAGACACTGAACCAAACAGAAAATACATGAAATGAAAACAAGGTTGTATCGTCCTCGCTGTTAGAGGAAATCAAACTTTGGTGAGACGCAAATATTCCTTGTTGGATGGGAGATCGACTGTGTCGAAGCCTTGAGGGAACATGTCTTTGGCTTGCTCGTTGGTGACACTAGGAGAAATCACAACAGACTCCCCTGGCTTCCAGTTCGCTGGTGTTGCAACCTTGAACTGAGAGGCCTTCTGCAAGGACTCTATCACCCTCAGCACCTCATCTATGTTCCTCCCAGTAGTAGCAGGATACAGAAAACTCAGCTTGATCTGCATTACCCCACCGATTAGTAAAAGAAATGCAAACTCATTAGTTTAATCTGTAGAAAATAGAATGGTACCTTCAGATCTGGACCCACAATATGAAGAGCCCTGGAGGGTAGGTTTCCGGTGGAGTCTTTCTCTTCAGGGTCAACCATGTTGAGTTCCTTGATGATTTCTCTCTTGGGATCAGAGATGATTGGATAATCCACCTTGCAACCTGACTGCATGCAAAAACAAGGGCAGTGTGTTAAATTTTCATCAACACATTAGAACTGAACTAGATCTGTGTGTGAAAAATGTGAAATAAACTCACAATGTAGGCTTCAATGTCTTTGATCCACTCATTGTGAGATTCAACATCATCACAGGATAAACCCAGTAATTTCACTCCTTTTTTATAAAACTCACTGGAATGCTGAGCCATTTTGGCAAGCTCAGTGGTACAAACCGGGGTAAAATCACCTAAAATGGTAAGGTAATAAGAACAGTAAATCAGCACAACCATGAACGGAGTGAGAAAAAGTAAAGTGATATAAAAAGAAGAATAATGTTTAGAAGGCAGAACCTGGGTGGGAAAAGAGGACGGTCCAACCATTCTTACAGAAGGCATGAAGCTCGATTTTGCCTTGAGTGGTTTGAACATGAAGGTCAGGAATGGTGTCTCCGATGGTAAGGCCTGGCATTGTAGATAAATTTGAGAGCTTTACCTTTACCTCACTTGTGATTTTGTTTGTGTGATGAATGAGAAAGAGTGAGATTATAAAGAGAGGAGAGCCGCTTGCATGCAGAGAACGTGGCACCTTCGACACTAACGAGGTGACGCTGTTTTGTTCACTTGTCATTTAAATGTGAAACTATTTTCCACGTACACCTCAGTATTACTGTTTTTTCCCGCCTTGCTTTTTTTCAATTAATTTTAATTAATTATTTCACCTTTTATTCTATTTTCTTTCCATCCAAACTATGGACCACTTTTATTCTTCTTGGGTCACGGGAAACTCTGTACAAAACTGTGCAAAGAAAAAATAAATAAATAAAGAAAAAACGTAAATCGTCATCAACCATTTAGTCTGTATATTAGATTTGACTATCCTAGGATAAAGGCATGTTTTGATTAATATAAGTTTAGTGCATTTGTTGATTTATATCTTTTTTTCTTTTCATATTACATTCTATTTAAAAGAAAATTTAATTTTTAATTCTTGGACATATTATTAAAATTCTTTTATGCTATTGGTACTTTTATATGCTCTAAGGATTAGTTCACTTCATCTATGCTAAACATGTCATGAATAACATTTAAAATAGGTTATGTGTTTTAATTTAACTATTAAATTAGAAATAATAAAATTTGGTTGTGTACCTGTTTGTATATATGATATTTAAAATAAACATTAAATATTTTATTTATAGATCACATTAATATGTCAGATTATTGATTAGAGTTATTAATATTAATATTTTATTTTATAAAATTAAATAATAATATTTTATAACTTTTAGTATGGGAATGTATTTAAACTATTTATATTTTTTTAATAAAATAAAATTTTTCACACAATAATAAAATTAATTCAAATAAAAAACTTAAATTTAGAATAATTTTAATAAATATTAAAAATTTAGCTATATTGTATTTACAAATAGTATTTTATAAACTATTTTAAAGCATAATAATTAAGGGAATGCAAAGTCAATCTTATTCTTCATCTAAACAAGAGAAATGTATGGTCATAATATAAATTTCCTTTCCATATGAATAATCTGATTTGACAACCAAAAGCCAATAAAGAAAATTTAAAATAAAATTACTGTTATATTGAAGAATGAACCTCATTATTATGAGTAAGCTCTACTTGACCTAAGTTCCTACATAAAGCACTTTGAAACCAACGGTCACATTGTTCCTCTACAAGTATAAAAGAAAAAAATAAATAATTCTTATAATAGTTATGGTCCATTATTTAAAAAGAAGAATGATATTTTAATTAATAAATTTTAACATTTAGGAAAAATGTTAAAATAGGAAAGTTTTCAATTTATTAAATTTATAATTTTCAAAACATTACTAAACAAACTTTACTATATAAGTGTTTCCGTTTTTTTTTTCCAATCTTAATTTTTTCTTTCTTTCTTTAACGGTTATCCAAAAGATATTATATATATATATATATATATATATATATATATATATAAAAAAAAAAAAAATATTATATTTAAAAATATAAAAATATATAAATACATAAAAATATATAAATAATATATTAAAATAAAACATACTTTTCTTTCTTGATTGAACTAGTTGTTATCTCTTCATATGCTCACACCAATTAGATGATCATTACAAATAGGAGGAACACAAGACAATACAAAACAAGACACAAATAAAAGGGTGAGCTAATATACAAAAGGATTAATCATTTAAAAGAATACAATTATTAATCATACCAATCATAAAAGAATACTATCACAATCCATACACAGACTCAGATGAGTCAATTATCCAGATACATGCATTTATATTAGATTTTGGCAAGTTGTGCACTTGTGATGGCCTCTACTGCTCTGCAGAGTCATTGCCAATAGATTTCATCATACCACACACACACAAGGTTAGTCTGTTAACGTCTTTGACTAAAGTAAAACCCTTAGACTGAAACCTCCTGCTCCTCTCACCAAATACCACATCCTTCTCTACTTGAGAATTGAATGATTATTATAGAGCGTTAGGATAACTTCCAATTGAATCCATATTGTAACATCCTGACCAGATATTACTAATTTAAATAAAATAAAATAATATTAAATATGTCATTATTATTCAACGTTCTTTCCCAAAGCGCAGGAAAATTAAAATCTTAATCAAATGTCTCGAACGTGAAAATCATAAATTAAACTCCAGGTTTACATAGTTCAAAACTAATCAACTAAATATTTACAAAATAGTCAAATATAGTCTATAAAACATCCCAAGCTAGCCCTTCTCCGACTCTAAGTGTCACCAGTTCCACTTGAAACAACATCTGCTCTCGTGTAACGAATTACACGATCATTGTCAAACACACAAACAAAAGGGTGAGCTCATGTAACAATATAAACGTATAATTTAATACATCGAAGTTCACCCTAAATTACTTTATTTCAGTCAATGCTTAACCAAGAAACCTTACTGCCCTAAGGTTTCCAACCCACAATTTCTTGACCATGGACCCTGGATATATATGCTTCCACAAACCTACTCACTCATGGTCTTGCCTATCTACAAACCTCTTCGCTCGTAGTCCAACTTTACAGACCTCCCCGCCCGTAGTCCAACATACGTGATCTAAAAGTTACGAACATCCTCGCTCGTAACAGCCCTCAAGTATGAGCGCAGAACATACGAACCTCCCCGTTTGTATCCTCGCACGAGAGCATCATAATATGAACCTCCCCGCTCATATTATCATGTGTTCACCACCAGCCATGAACCTACCCGCTCACGACACAGTCAAACATCTCCTAGTCCAAGTCCACATCTCAACACATTAAAACGAAATTAAGAAAAACACACTGCCCTATACAAGATACACACTCAAGCTGGTCTTAAGGATTCTAATGCTTCCACAAACCTACCCGTTCGTGGTCCAACTCTACGGACCTCTCCATCCGTAGTCCAACACTCGTGATCCATCTAACTATGAACCTCCCCGCTCACAGCATCTCTCAAGTGTATTATTGAAAACAAATTTATTATTGATGAGTTTCAATATAATAAAGAAGACATGGCTAAAGAACACACAATCCTCTTCAAGTCACTCACTCATGAACAAGTGTGTGTGTGTGTGTGTGTGTGTATGATGATATAATGAATGCAATACTGTCAAAACATGGAGGATTCTTCTTTTGTATGGTTATGGTGGTACAAGTAAAACTTTCATGTGGAAGACATTGTCAGCTGCAATAAGAAGCAAGGGAATGATTGTTTTAAATGTAGCTTCAAGTGGCATTGCTTCGTTTTCCTGGTGGTAAAACTGCACATTCAATTTTTTGCATCCCACTACTAATTAATGAGGAATCGACATGCAACATTGCTCAAGGTAGTCTACTTGCTAAGCTTTTAATGGCAACTAGTTTGATCATATGGGATGAAGCACCTATGATGAATAGAATGTGTTTCGAAGCATTTGATAGAACTTTGAGAGATATAATGAAAAATGTTGATGAGTGCAACAATTGCAAACCATTTGGTAATAAAGTGGTTGTCTTGGGAGGTGATTTTAGACAAATTCTACCTGTCATAAAGAAGGCATCCAGGTATGATATCATTAAATTTTTAATACACTATTTTGACTTATGGTAGTATTGTAAAGTATTAAAGCTATCAAAAAATATGATATTAAATACCACCCAAAATAGGCAAACAACAGAGGAGATAAAAGATTTTGCTGATTAGATCTTGAAAATTGGAGATGGAGAGATGGATTTAAATGAAAATGGTGGAAGCATGGTTGAAATTCCAGAACAATTGTTGATTCAAAATACAAAATCACCTTTTGGTTCAATTTGTACACCCTGATTTTCTTTTACATATGAGGAATCCTGGTTATTTTGATGATGGAGCCATATTGTGCCCAACAAATGATTGTGTAGAGGAAGTTAATGATTTCATGTTATCTGAATGGTGAGGAAATAACGTATCTAAATTCAGATACACCTTGCCAATCTGATCAAGATGAAGAAATGCAATCTGAATGGTTTACATCCGAATCTTTAAATGAAATCAAATGTTCAGGTATTCTGAATCACATATTGAAGTTGAAAACAGGAGTACCAATCATGCTTCTTAGAAATATTGATCATGCAAAAGGTCTATTGATGTGACCCCACCAAGCCCAATTGCACCTTCAAGCCCAAGCCCAAGCCCATTAAAAGGCCCAATAATAAGAAGTATGATGAAAAAGATTCAAATGGACTTCCCAATAGATGGACACAAATCTAATGGGCTTGTCACATTATTTTCATGGGCCAAAGAAATCATCAAGACTTGAAGAAGTGCATCAAAGCCCAGTAGAATAGATTTTAAATTGGGCCAATGTTTGGGTTTTGCTTTCAATAATGGTGTAAGACATAAAAATAGGTGTTACATGTACAATGGGCTCGGTCCACTAAGAGTCTCCCTTAGGCCGTGACTTCCTCATGGATCATGCATCCCATGGAGCCAAGTCCACACTCCACCCATGTGCCTCCTTCATCCAAGGGCTAAGAGAGTGTCTTCTTTTCCAAGTCTTCATCCAAATGCTAGGAAGATGCCTCATTCTCCAAGCCACCATCTAAGGATGATGATTAAAGCTTCTCCTTTAAGCTTGATCTAAGGGCCAAGAATTAGTCTAGCTTTTAGGCTCACATATAAAAGCCAAAAGTAAACCATTTGTACATTTTTACTCTTGAATTTTGCAATAGAAGCATAGTGTTAAGAGTACTCCACCCTATTGCATTTGAGAGTCTCCTTTGCTAGAGGATTGAATCATCTCCTCTAGCCACCTTCCCCTAGCTTTCTCTTAAGCTAAACCTTCAAACACCTTAGTCCGAAACAATGCTTAGCAAGAGCCTTAAACACTTGCTTCCACTCCCTTTCATGGATCACGTCTACTTCATGGAGCTTTCATCCATTTCGCACCAAGAGCTCCACCATCTATGCAATGGAACAAGATTGCAAGTCAATCATTTAGGAAAAAATGTCATCTCTACAACTATTATTACAGGGAAAAACGTTGGTGATAAAATTTTTATCCCAAGAATGGATTTAGTTCCCTTAGATTTAGGTTTGCCATTTAAATTCCAGAGAAGACAGTTTCATGTATCACTTTGCTTTGCAATGACCATCAATAAAAGTCAAGGTCAATCTCTTTCTAGAGTTGGACTTTATCTCCCATGTCCAGTTTTCACACATGGACGACTATATGTAGCTATTTCTAGAGTAAAAACTAAAAAAGGACTCAAAATACTTATTCTAGATGAAGATGGAAATATCACAAACACAACTAAAAATGTTGTGTACAAGGAAATTTTGAAACTCTTTAACAAAGACAAAACTATAGATATGTCATTATTTATTTCACACTATTCTTCTAATTTATTGAATTGTTCAATGGCAATGTTGTTGATTAACTGAATTTATAATAAATGCAAGTCAGGTTATAGCAATGTTGTTGATTTCCATCTTCAAATTACAAAATGACAATGATGAAATTCTTGAAATTCTAGAGTGACAATGATAACCACTACAACTCAACACTACAACTTCTCACCAAGTGCAATTTTTATGCCATGAAATTTGCCTACAAGTTGTATGTTTATATAAATATTGTCATCTTTTAAAGTTCACTGTATTTCAATCACTAACAAAAATATTATTTGCACAAATGTAGTTTCAAAACACCTTATTTGGTAACAATTCATTATAAAGTGCTCATTTGTATCAGTCGTTTTTTGGTTTTTGTAGATAAAAAGAAGCAAGATATTAGGTTTCATTGGACTGAACGAACTTGAAATTTATATTGAAAACTATGAATATATTTTTTACTGGAACTTCACAATCAACATGCATAATGAAATGTTTTCTTTAGTAGTGACAGGCAAAATAAATCAATCTGATCAATTATTGGAAAATGTTATATAGAGGAAACACAAACTGAGTTGGAGTTTAGTAAGTCTTCTGTTTATAACCGAATTATTCTTATATAATAAATTAATGTATATTTTGTTTATGTGTTGGACTTTTGAAGTCATGCAATTATTTGAAAACAGGTTCAGTCTTGATGATGAAACAACAACACGATCAAATCATTCTTCAACAACAACAATTCATTCTGCAGTAACAATAACAGATGAAGGTAATTCTCAAATTTAATTCAAAACTCAGACATGTAAATAAGTACATAATTTGGATCATTTGTAACGTGAAGCAAGACTTCTGTCAAAATGGAATTCTTAGAAGGAAGATGGTTCTACAAAAAAGGTTGCATGCAAGAAGTAATCAATATTAATGTAAGTTTGTAATATCTCATTGCACAAATGTAGTTTGAAAACAGGTTGAACAAAGAGATGTAATTTGGTAATTTGGTAACACTTCGTTATAAAATGCTCATTTGTATCAGTAATTTTTTTGGTTCTTGTAGATAAAGAAGGAGACAACAGAAGAAACACTTATGCAATTGTTTTTTTCTTTCTAAAATTAGAAATTAGAAGGAACACTTATGATGAAATAGAGCAACAATTATTCTAAAAGTACTAGATGTATGTTTTTTATTAGGTTCTTACTTGATTACATAACATGGATGACATTTTCTTCTTTGTATCATACAGTTGACAATTTATTAAAGACATCATATTTTCATCATATATATTATTGGATAGCATTTATTGTTCATTGTCATTACAAAAAAAAATTACATTTAAAATATATCGTCCATAAAAATTATAGTTAAATAACTTGTGCGTTGCACGGATAGAAAAACTAGTTTTCTCTACAAACATATTTATCATACATATGTGGGTGCAACCACAGCCAAATTATTTCATAAAGAAAACAGGCTAGATAAAAGTTAATAAAAAATTGACTAGTCCTTAATCTCCTCCATATTGAACTTAAATATACAAGATATCTTTATTTATTTATATATTGGTGATTATGTATATTTGTCACATACAATGCATATAGATGGTTAAATACAAAAAAAAAAAATTTATACTCATGATAAAATGTATCTAACTAATAATAGTCAAGCTTTATCACAAAGATTAATTGAACTGATTCACTTTGGTATATTATGAATTTTATTTTTACTCATTTATTTTTATAAAAAAGAAAAAAAGTGCAAAAATCGTATGTCACTTTATTAAGATTGGATGATATTTAACAACTTGTCAACTTATATATCATCGAATATTTATAGCTCAACTTTGTCTTCATAGTCTCTCTAGCTCGACTTCATGTCTTATGTATTTTTAACTTGACTCGTGCAATTAACCAAAAACTTTAAATGAAAAAATTAATTTCAAATATCGTCAAAGTAGATAAAAAAAACAACATTCATTCATGAAAATTCCAAATGAATTGCTCTAAAACATACAAATGAAAGAGATCTACGTTGTGACAAACAAAGTACTTCGGTGTTACAATTTACAAATATAATATAATAATAATAATAATAATTGAGATTTGATTGATCATTTATACCTATAGCTAACGATAACTATTATCATTCTAATGAAAATATCATATTTTAACCCTCTTCATAATACTATAAATGTAAAAAAAGGAAAAAAAATTTAACAAAAATAGAAAGCAGAACTTTTATGATGGAACATTCGTAGAAAGTAAATAATAACAAAAAGTTTTAAAAAGAGTAAAAGTTTTCCGTTGCCGGGACTTGAACCCGGGTCTCTCGGGTGAGAGCCGAGTATCCTAACCAACTAGACTACAACGGAACTGTTGGTTAGGCTAAGTCATGATAAATTTTGGTAACAACACTATCTCATAAAATTATTCTGCTATTTGCTCCATAATAGTTGAAGTTAAAACTATTTTTACCTGTCATTCAGATTTTTGTCTATATTTGCAGGAACTTGGTTTTTGATTTTGACCATGCTGTCGGGAAACTGAATTTGTTCATTATTGTGACTATGGTGGGCTCAATCTATTGAGACAAAGTATAAATCTTTCATAAGTGGGAACTTTTGGTCATTGCCTTTCATCTGATTCAAATGTAAAGTTGTTTTTCTGCTCATAAAGTCACCAAATCTCAATCCACACTAACTCACAGGATCAATGTGTCGGACCGAATATTCACTTATAGAGGAATATGTCATCATATACATCATATGTTTATTTACTATCAATTTAATTATAAAATGTAGTGTGAAAAAAAAAAGTATACATTTTCATCGTCAATTTCTGTTCAACTTAAAATAATTCTAATCGGAATGAGATATATTTCTTTTACCATGGTATATGTCGTAATTGAATTTATTTATTTGCGAGCAAATAATTTATTTATTTCCAACCTTAGCTATTTGTTTAGGTTCATAATCTAAAAATTTAAGTGATAGAGATCAAAATGGAAAGAAAATAAGAACCTAAGTAAAATCCAAAAAGTTTAAGAACTTATTTAGCCGGTCTTTAGTTTGAAGAAGTAAAATGATGAGAACAGAAAACAAATAGTTGGATATTAACTTAGCAATTTATTATTTTTGATATATATAGAATTTTTAGATTAAATAGTTTATTGAAATTAAAATACATCCTTTTAATGTTTAATTTTACTTTTCTTATATTTGTTTTCATAAGATCATTACTAATACAAGGACATCCCAAATAAAAAGTTGTATTTAATGGAGGATAACAAAATAAATGACTAAGTTATGATAATATGTAAGGAGTGAAGACGATGATGGTGATGATTTGGGTTGAGTAGGTGTCTGCAAGTAGGGCAAGAAGAGTGAGAGAGGAGCCACTTGTCAATGCAAAGAACATGGAAAAAGTGGTTGCAGTTTGGGAGGAACCTGATAGGGTCTCCATCACAGAACTCAGCCAAGCAAATGACACAGGTGGAAGGTGAAGAAGGAGAGTGTGTGAAGGTTGAGGTTGGCAAAGCCAGCATTTGCTTCCTCTTGAGACCAGAATTGAAGGTGCGAGAAGGCATCCATTGCAGCATGGTGTTGAGGCCAAGAGCACACACAATGGCTGCCACAAGGAGCATCAAAGGAGGAAGCTGTGGGAGACTCGGACTGAGTTTCGGCCATGCTGCTCATCAACTCATCACCAAATTTCACTGTAATAAAGAAAGTGAGAAACATGGAGTGATCCACACATAGGCATAAATAAAATGACCTAATTGCTACGTCTTTTTGTAAGTGGATTTATATCTAATTTAACTTCTTATAATTATTTGTTTGTTGGTCTTTAAGTAGTTATCATAAGAATCCCACCGGGAGTGATACGAAGAAGAAGAAGAGAGTAGTTACGAAATATTATAAAAGAAAATAGTTGTTTTTAAAGTTGTCACGGAAATTTAATAGGTTTCTTTAATATATCGAGAAATATTATAAAAAGTATTGTTATTTCTAAGTTGTCACCGAAATTTAATAGGTTTTTTTAAATATATCAAAACTAGTATATAGTTATTTGTCATTTGAAGGTTTATAATTTTTGTGATGTATTTTTTTCATAAAAAGTGATTTTGCTTGATGATGTTATTTTTCTATGGTGTGATTTTCAACATAGTTATATATTATAATTTTTATCTTTATTTTTAGTCGATATAAAATTTCTAACTTAATTTTGAAAAATAAGTTATTATTAATAAATTATGAATCATTCTTACAAAAGAATTATAATATTATCTCTTATACTGTGTTTGGATTGATGTGTGAATTTAGAAGAGTTGATTTTTAGATGAAGATGAAGTTATTTGTATTAAAGGAAAGATAGTATAATTTGAGTGGATATGAGTGAAAAGTTCGTAAAAATTTGTGTAATGTGATTGGTAAAATTTAATAAATTTTTATTTTTAATAAATTAAATTATATAATTTCTATTTTACCCTTCAATGTAAATAAAAAATGACATTAAAATAAAATTGAAATTATTATTTAAAATTAAAAATATAATTTATTAATATTATCATTAATAACTTGAAATATTCTTTTTCATTTTGTATAATTAATATATATATATATATATATATATATATATATATATATATATATATATATATATATATATATATATATAACCAAATCGATTCGTTTATATTTTTAATTGAATCGAGTGTAATTGTGATTGATTTTGTGAAGAGAGTGAATCGATTCGTTAAATTTTCATAATTTAATTTAACTATATTCTTCATTTTCTACTTGTATTTTAATTTTCAGAATTGATTTATAGTTTTTATGGTCATCATTTGAGGGTTAAATGAGTGTTTTTAAATTTGTATCGTAATTTTTTCTTCTTTTTTTCGCATTTTTTGTGGATAACCTTTTAAGAGTGGTTATCACAAATCAACACTTGCAAATCGTTACAAATTACGTGACACTCGCTCTTCTATCTACACTAACAATAATCTCCAAAATCCAAACACAGCATTAGTATTTTAAATTCTTTATTGAGGTTTTGATACTGTCATTTTGCTCGGTCTTCAAAAGACTCTAATACCAGCATAGTAGAAAAGATTTTAATATATATTAAAAATCAAAACGAATATCTATCGGTATATTTTAAAAACTTATATGAGAAACAACCCCACAAACTAAAAAAAATCTAAATTGTATTGTATTTATTACTAACCTTGAAAATATTAAATTTATGAATTTTATTTTTATATATTACTTGACTTTAACTTTATTATTTTTAGTGAATATCAAACTTAAAATCACACTTTAACTTTTACCCAATAGCTAAAAGAAAATGATTGCATAAGTTGATACGGTCTTGGAATATATGCACACACATAATATGCTTACTTGACAATCCACTCCTCTATTTCCTTTTCTATATGCCTTTTCAAAGGAATAAAAAAGCAACTCATCTTCATTTTCATTCTTTTTCGACCTTGTCAAATCATGGTAGTTTTCAGATACTTGTGCCACTCTTTAACTTAAAAGAAGTTTAAGCGATTTGTGTCCCTAAACTTCCTCCGAATACCACATGTTTCAACATTTTATATATATATATATATATATATATATATATATATATATATATATATATATATATATATATATATTTATATTTTTTTTTTTTTTTTTTTTTTTTATATATTTT
>Ga0214543_1001540_pt1 | contig 44620 bp, 19 predicted proteins | sample CNSS2metaG_FD_160094 | JGI IMG/M metagenome (GOLD analysis project Ga0214543, IMG submission 160094) | Root nodule microbial communities from cowpea collected in UCLA plant growth center, Los Angeles, California, USA - CNSS2 | ecosystem: Host-associated > Plants > Roots > Nodule | place: USA...
TTTAAAAAATTTGGGTACTAAATTGAACCAAAAATTTAAATTGGGGTACTAAATTGAAAACAACTATTACACTGCCACGTGTCATGCTTGTAAGCTGCCACGTGGCACGATGATAAACTGACACGTGACAATTTTTTAAATTTTTTGAAAAAAAAAATTAATTTTTTGAAAAAAAATTAATTTTTTGAAAAAAAATTAATTTTTTGAAAAAAAATTAAAAAAAAAAATAAAAATTTCATGGCTTTACACGTGTACGGACACGGTGTTAACTCCAACTTAACGGAGAGGACCAAATTGAACCTCTTTAGAATATTGGGGTACCAAATTGAACATTCCTAAAGTTCAGATACCACATTGAACTTTCCGAAAAAGTTTGGATACCAAATGTGTATTTATACCTAATTTTTAAGTTTGTGCTGTGGTTCTCTGTTCCAATACTCGCTTCTAACAATAGTCGTGAAGGTAGGTAAAGATCTTAAACCAATATTACTGCATAATTAAACACTCTCTTCAATCTTGCGTTGAGTTTAAAACATTTATTAATTTATCATTAGTTGCATCATACGTTTATGGTTGAATCATGGGTTTGGGCACATGTCACATGCTAAACACCAAAATCCATTTGTAATCATGCCCACTCTGTTATAAGCCAATATACACCATGTTTTCTCAAAATTTGCACCAGTTGACGCTATGTCAGAAATATGTTTCCTTTCCTTAGAAGGGAAGAGATATTGAAATGGGAAGAGTGCATAGACTCGTACAATAATGGTTTCTCTGTTTTTTATGCAGTTGGGAGGGTATTTGATATAGCTTAAGAGATACGTAAGTTATCTTTCTTGTAAGTGTGTTAAAATTCAGACTAAACAAGTTCTAAAGATAAACAAGAGTAATTAAATTTTTATACACTAAACGAAATTCAATGTAGTTAAAATCCAATGGTTTTATTCGAATTTTACTCATTACCCTAAAATCTTTACCTGGTGCTTTTTACCTAGGTTTTTTTGTTGTATGCACACTAAAATGTTAACCTTTTAACTACTTATTTTACTGGTTGAGTTGTACTCGTTATTATTTTACAAACTATGCTGCTCTTGGTACCATGAAAAGCGAATCTTCATGTTCAAATTCTTGATTTATGAAGCAGAAAGAAAGGAACCTCCCCCGAGAGTTTGTTGGGACATGTTGAGATTATGAAGCACTAAATAGGCAGCAATACCAGCAGCATAACCTGCTAAAGCAAAGCCACTAACCTGCAACAGAGACATAAACACCACCAATCTCATGAACTAAGCATTAACATTTTATGATATCAATTGTGAGTAGGAAATACCTTCCGTAAGTACCAACAGAAGTTCACCTTTTCAATCCCCATAAACGCAACTCCAGCAGCTGAACCAACAATTAATATGGATCCACCAGTACTAGCACATAATGCAATCAATTGCCAGAATTCAGAATCTTGAGGGAAAGAAGAGACATCGTACATTCCCATTGTTGCAGCAACCAATGGAACATTGTCTATTACAGCAGATATGAGTCCAATAGCACTTGCAATCAGTTCACTACTCGGCACATGTGCATCAAAGTAATTTGCTATTTCCTGAAGAATCCCTGCTACCTCCAGGCTAATTGATCGAAATGCATGAACACATGGTTATTGTGCAAAACTTACGGCAGCAGAAAAACTAAAATTTATTTCCTCACTACCTGCTAACGGATAATAGAATTCCCAGGAAAAACAGTGCTCCCTGAGTGTCTATTCTTGACAGAGCATGTGGCACTTTTAGCTTTTGCCTCTCAGAGTCACCATAATGGATAACATCGGTGACGATCCAAAGCATGCCAAGTCCGAGAAGCATTCCCATGTAGGGAGGTAAACCTGTGAGGGCCCTGAACACTGGGACAAAAAGCAAAGCTCCTAAACTCAAGGAGAAAACAAAAAGTCCTTGTGGAACACTCTCCTCAGAGGCAAAGACATCGAGAGAGTTTTGTCCTTTTCCATCATTAACTACACTGGTGAAGACAAAGTTAAGAACCAACGTTATCTAAGTTCTATATGTTAAGCTAAATCTCAGTATTCAAATCAGCTTTTGAGGCTAACTTTTGCAGTGTATGAAGAAGAGTGTCTACCTAGTGAGGGACATCAGAACTAGAGGAACAGCTAGAGAAATGACTGATGGTATAAACAAATCCTGCAAAACAAAGAAAACCCAATAACCTTCATTGTTTGTTCTACAGATATTTCACACAAACTGTTCATATGATCTGAACAGATATTTCCCAACAGATAACCTTCATTGTTTGTACTACAGATACTTGACCGTGTATCCACAGCATAGTAGTGGTAACAGCACCAATAGGACTCCATGCACCACCAGCATTTGCTGCTATTACAACAACAGCTCCCAATATCCTGTCAAAAGAATCCATACCAACTTCTTCATATGTATGATGAAGTGCACCAATTAAACACTAATGATCGAAATCTTAGATGATGCATGAATGTCCATTCAATTATTTTTGTGGTATTGTATGAGATATGGTCATATTTAGTACTTCACATTGAAAGTTAATAACAAATACATACTTCCGTAACTCTGACAGAGGTACCAATTTTCGCAATAGAGAAATCATCACTACGGTACTTGCCAAGCTGTCTAGAACTGAACTTAGAAAGAACGTAACAAATCCAATCTGCAAATTAATCAATCAAATGTTGAACAAACATGTAGGCACTTCAGAAAGAATCAGCTTAGAAGATTCTTTTTTTTTGCCAACAACAATGCATTGGCAACAGGAAATCACTTACCACCCATAGGAGAAGGCGTGGATTTTGGGTTGTTATATTGTCTGTAACAAGCTTAAATCCTCGATGAGCGTCAATTATCTCAACAATAGTCATTACACCAACCAAGAAAAATACTATTTCACTGACTTGTGCAGATGCATGTGTTAGCTCTGAAACTGCTATATCAGTTGATGGAGCCTACAGACAAATCCATGAAGAATAAAAGTAAAGAGCAATGCAAAGTCCAAATAAAAGAAAGGAGACAAATTCAGTAGTGAACGATTATCATTTGTTAAGTAATTGTATTGGGATGCTGGAGGAACCTCTTTGCCATAATATCAATGGTAGAAAAATATATTTCTTTTATAACTATAGCTACCCGTTGCTCCGAATGTCAAAGTTGGAAAACTTTAACCTACAAATAGAAACAAAAAATATATTTGGTTTTATTTCTCACCTATTTCTTTCAACGGAAGCATCCAACAAATATATTTGGTTTTTACTCATTGTATCTTTTTTCTATTCTATTTCTTTCCTTTCTACTCTTTTTGTTGAAACAGAGTATAAAAGCTTAAAAAGTTTGTCCATGAACACATCAAGTTTTGACAAATCATTAATCAAGAAAGAATCAAGTGTGAAAAATCAATAGAAAATTTAGACATTTACCCCAATACTTCGTATCACCCATAAGCTTACAGCCATCAACAGTCCCACTCCACTTTTATTGAAGGCTAGATATTCTTCAAACATGATGACTGCATAGCCTATTACAAATACCAATGCCATAGCAAGATCCTGCAGTGCAACATAGAAAACAACAATGGAAATAGAGTCTATTTAGAGACAATTTCTCAAAGGCACACGTACTTTATTGTGAAACATGCAGTAGTCAAATTAGGAGCCACTCAAGAATGGTTAACTGTCACTGCGCTCTTATTCAAAATCTTGTGATCTTTGCTTCATCAAGTGAAACTATGAGACACTCTGGTAGTATCTTATACCATTTTCAAAGTGCAGTGCAGTGAGAGCATTAAGGATATAAGAAGCAGATTCTGCAACTTTGTAACATTACTAACGTGTTCCATTTCCATGATTCTTGCATTAACAGTCTGAATCACCAAAAAAGTAAGCCTTTGATTTTGCATTCTAAGTCTCTTACTATAGCTCATTCCATTATTTAAAAAAATAAAAACGTTTAATCCATTAAAGATTACAGGGGTGAAGTAGAGTAGCCTCCTTGATAAAAAACGTCGCATGAAAGAAACTAATTCCAAATAAAAACTCTGGGAATTAATCAATGTTCTGCAAAATTTGGATCTTTCGTGAAAAGTGAGGTACCATTAACCCAGATTACACGCACGCCAACATCAAATATCGAAATTGATGAACAAGCAGAGCAGGGTGAGTAAAAGGATTTTCTAAGAACTTGATTAATGGGTGATAGGGATAAAGCACCTGAAACCGTTTCCATGAACTTGGTTGAGACTGAAACGAAGAAACTGTGGAAACTCTGGCTTTATTTTCAGCACGTGACAACACATTGTGGTTTGCAGCTTCAAGCTTTTCTGCTATCTCCAGTTGAGTGAAGGCAACACAGCAAAAGACAATACCCTTTGAAGGATGGAAAATATATAACATGTTTATGCTGTAGTAAGCACCAAAAGCAGGTGAAAATGTTGGTTTCAAGAATCATAAATACCTGTGAACACTCGAGTACAAAGAGCTTTGAGTTTGTTCCTGAATGAATGTAATTGGTCATTTCTGCAAAATCATGCATTGCTAAATCCTGCTAACTCCAATCTCAAAATGTTACAAAGGCATCACAGGCCACGCGATTCACATTACAGGCATGGTAAAAAAACTATAAACCCTAACTTTTCCATCAATGATAGAAAGACACTACTGATAAAATGAAAATTTCCAGTTCAGTTGCAGATTAACTAAATTTAAGTGCTGAACACTGATAAAATATAGTGTTACAAATCACAATAATTGTGCTTTCAAGTATAACTTCTTCGTAAGATTTTTATTTGATGTACAATTTGGACTTTGATAGACCCAATGAAAATGCTCAATTTAGAAAATAATTTAAATATGACAAACTAGTGACAAACAACAAAAGGAATTATAGGAAACGGTCATGCATATAATAGGATTTAATATAATTTTGAACAAGAAAAAAAATCAAATTTATCTTTTTCATGGAGTTATTACATTAAATATTATTTAAATTTTTTAATTTTAAAATAGATATTTATTACTAGTATTATTTCAAAAACACAATAATGGTTTTTACAGAAACATATAAACATTTACTTTTGTTTTAAATAAATGATAATTACCCCTCTTTTAAATGTGACACCCGTTTCCTTTGTTCTGGTTGGAAAATCTAATTTCCTCTTTCTTGTTTGTATATTTTTTTAATTTTTTTAATTTTTTGTGTAACTTTAATGTAAAATGATTTAATCTAAAATGTTAATATAATATTTTCAATAAAATAAGAAAAGTAAATGTCTTTTTACTAATTAAAAAGAAATTTTATAAAAAAAATTAAAGAAAAGATAAATGTCTATTTAAAAATTATAATAGATATAAATGACATCTGAGCAAAAAGTATAAAAGTGAATATATATTATAAAACCAGATGATTGTAAGTATTATTTTAAGCCGAGTTATTTTAAATTAAAAAAATATAAGTAATAATGCACTAATACATAGTTATTTTGAAAGCCGTGAAATTATCAATCATCAACTTCTATTCTTCTTTTTTTTTTTTTCAAAAAGAAAGCACAAATCACATTGTATAATTCAATTTTATATGACATTGTGTTTTAAAATTACTTACCAAATATATGTAAAAAATATTAAGTTATATCATTTGTAATTTTTATAAAATAACCTTTAATTTGAAAATAAAAAAATCCTAGAAAATTTTAGATTATATAAATGTTTCTTCAAATTAAATGTTTATAATGCTTTCCTTATTAGCATTTATGGAAAAACGAAATTGCTAAAGAAATTATGCTGTGATGAAAACAATGTAGTAAGGAAAGTATTTTAAATATTAAAAAATGAAATTAGTTATATGCTTTATAAATAAAATTGACCACTATTTTAACATTTAAAATAAATTTTTATACAAAATATTTAAATTTTTATGACATAATAAATTAACAAAATTAAAATAAAATCATGCATATCCATCCCAAGAATAAGAACAGTGCAAACAAGACAATGGATTAGAGTTACAGCAATATTCTTGCAAAACTTCGTACAATGAAATGAAGGTGTGGCATTTGGATTTTCAGCAGAAGCTAATTGAGTTAACATGCATTGTTTAACGCATATCATATCATTATGATTATGAAGAGTGAATTAAAATGAGGTGGTAACAACCATGAATAAGCCATGCAGAAGCAGAAGCAGAAGGAGAGCTTCACCATCGTTCACATCACCATCCATGGTTTCAACCTGAGAGTAACAAGACAAAGAAAAACCTTTTTTTATTCCATTTACAGACAACCTTAGATCATACAAAGTTTGACTTAATTTGTTGTGTTAGCGAAAGAGCTTGTTCTTACAGTGTATTGGGAGCAAACGTAAACGGATGGAAGAATAAGCAACTCGCATAAACTGTGTCGCTGTTTTTGGTGCTCAAAGCTCTCCACACTGTTCGCCAACACTAATATTATGCAGACACTACTTCCCACCAACAACTTTTCCATCATTCTCATCCCTCAACCTTCTCAACCTGCACCTACCTCAATACTTATACACTCGTACTCATGCCTCTCTCACACGTCTTCAACAGTTATACCTTATGGGTTTATATTTTTTTTTCACGTGGATTATAATTATAGTCATTAAAAGATTCTGATTCTATATGATTATATAACATTAGTCTTATATATATAAGACATTTGATATCACTTTTACAAAAAAAACTTAAGACAATGGCGTTATGGGTCTTTATTCTTATATAGTGTTTAACTTTGTCGTTTTTATCCAACGTGAGACTTTGACTTACACTTGCACTATTCCGAACAATCTCCTCTCAAGAGTCAGTCACTTCGGTAACCCTTTTTTGTGTTATTTATGGTTATACAATATAGTCGGTTACTCTGAACTATCGATTCTGATACTACTATTGAACCATTATTGAATTATATATTTTTATATGGGTTATAATTATAGTCATTAAAAAATTATAGTTATACGTAATAATATATATATATATATATATATATATATATAATATTGTTCGGATAAAACATTTAACTTTAAAAAATATATCAGAAAATAACAGATAAAAAGAAGTATGTAAACCACGACCGGATAACATTTTTCATTATTTAAATTGTTAACCATTGATTATATAATACTTTACCGTAACTTGTATTTTAAGTAAACGGTAGTTGGATTAAAAATTAAATATTAAGGAAGGGTACATTTCAAAGAACAAAGGTACTGTGATTAAGATAAACCGCTCAAATTAAAATGTATATCACTTTTTTTTTTCTGTATAAATATGATTTTCTAAGCATATCTAACAATGTAAAACAAGATTATAATATTAAATGACAATAATAATAGTTTCTTAAGCATTACTTCTATGTAATTATCTACAAGTTAATAATTTTGAATTTGGATAACAATATAAAAGTAATTAGGTTATCAATGTATTTTAGTTAAAAACTATACACCTAAAATTATGAAAGAAAGATTATCTACTTATAATTAAAAGAGATAAACAATGAACTACAAATTTTAATTAGGTATAAATTTTAATTAACATAATGATGGTTAACTAATATTTTTTAAATAAACTTGAATATTAATTAAAATATAAGAAAATAAAACACTTATTTAATTAAAAAACTATTAGAGGACGAACAAATTAACTTAATATAAAATTTCACAAGACATATATATAATATTTGGTTACGTATTTTAAAACTTGTGAATAGAAAAAAAGGAAAAAAAGTGTATTTCAAACTTAAATTTATAATAAAATATTTATTTATTTTAGAATTCCGAAATCTTCGTTAAGAATATTGTATTGTTCTTTTGTTCGATTGAAGTATGTATATTTGTCTATTATGTAATAGTATTTTAATTTGAGTCATGTATTTGTGTCTGACACGTATTTATGTTTAATATTTTAGGATACTTTAATATACTGTCAATGAAATATGTAATTAATAAAATAGTAATACTTTTATGATAATGAATTTTTATGTTAACAATTTTAGTACATACGATTTTAATTTAGATTTACACAATAACAATTATATATATATATATATATATAATTATTGTACATTTTTTAAAAATTAAATTTTTAAAAATTATTGTACATTTTTTAATATACATATATATTACATATATATTACGTATTGTATTCTATTATTTTCAAAATAAACATATATCGACGTTACGTGATATTCGATTCATACATATATTGTACTTGTATATCATATGTACTTGTAGATAATGCAGATTGTATTTGTGTTGGATTATTTTAAATCAAGAGCCTTTAAAGTAAATTTTCAGAAAATATTTTTGAATTTGTTCTTTTCTCTCTGGTAAAAATTAATATGAACGGCGTTTAGCAGAAGGTTCCATTGTCAATTCATGTAGATGTTGCATCCTTTGAAATGAGATAAGTTTGTGAAGAGGGGATAATTTTCGAAGCAGCTGATTGCGGAAGTTACATACAGTACACCGAAGCCGTACAATTCCTTTTGCTTTTAAGGTGACAAACCCGAGTACGAGGATGCACCTATTGGAGGAAGAAAGGAAATTTCATATTCCAAAAAGAATATAGATTTTTTTAGTATTATTTTTATTTGCTAAAATTATATATATATATATATATATATATATATATATTAATTATTAGTATAGATAGAACAATCTTTTACAATCAAGAGGAGTGAATTTGTTTCGCATATATTTTTTTTTGTTCTTTTCACTTTAAATAAATTTTTTAAAAGATCTTTAATTAATATGATATATACAATAATACATAGTTTTGAATATTTACACTTGACAAGATAAAAAAAATATGATTAAAGAAAAGCATAAAATACACTTTACAATATGTTGTATGAAGTAAATAACAATGTATCTTAAAAGTTTATATTCATATTTGAACTAATCAAATAACTAAAACCATATTATTTCAACTAATCAAATATAAACATTAATTTTATTAACTGAAAGTTTATTTTTTATTTCAAATATTAATTATTACATCATTTTTATTTAAATAAATGTAGTATGTGCTCAATTTATTTGTTTCTAAATTGACTTATTACATCAGTTATCTAACATGATAAATATTTTATATTACATTATATCGATGAGTTGACAACCGATAAATACATAATTCAAAATATAAATCTGTCACGACGTTCTTTTTATATTTTTTACATTGGTTTTGCTTTAACTGATCTAAAATTTCGTCGTAAAATCTTCTATATTTGTATCGATGATATTGAAAAATATTATTTATATAAATATATTTTTCAATTTTAAATTACTCATTTATATCATATTCATATTAAATTATACTTTTATAGATATATAATTATTATTATAAATAACTAATCGCAACTTAACATGCAATATTATTAGGATCTTTATATTTAAAATATTATATATTTTAATTCGTAATAACTTTATAACAATAACTTTTTCAAAAATTGTCTAAACAAATTAAAATTTTAAAAACGACAATAACTTATATACATAGTAATATATTAGACATGGAATTTGAAACAGATATTTCAAAATTCAAAATTTCAGGATTCTCCCAAGATAAACGAGGTCCACTACTTTAATACCCAAACTTGATCAAAATCACGCCTTTGACAAAAAATAAAAAATAAAAATTCTGTCCAGGTTCATTGCATGCCATTTCCCTTCTCTAAAACAAAAGTCTTTCAATCACTCTTATCTGAACCTCTGAAGTTACTGAATTATTCCAAAGAGGAAGAAAAAAAACCATCTGGATAATTTCTAAAAGTTAATTAATTTATAATTTATTGTATATTAAATTCTTTAATGATAGTCAATCAGTATCAATGTCATAATAATGTTTTGAATAAGTATTCTATAAGATTCTTAAATGAAAATTACCACATAGGTTACTTGATTAACAAATATGACAGTTAAATTTTTCAAAAGAAAATCACAGTGGATATCTCTTTAGGAGAATCAAATGAAATTTGTGTGAAAAAAAATCTCAGTAGTTTGTAGCGTGCTTCTTCCAAATAAAGAATAGTAAGACGCACTTCAAAGATTCCACCAATTTGGGACTTGAGAGAGTACCATTGCTCCACTCCCTCCTCGCCACCATCGCCGCCACCATCGCCGCCACCATGGTTTTCTCGGAGTTCCGACCGCTCGACGAGAAGACCCTCGTCGAATACATAAAGTCCGTTCCTGCTCTCTCCTCCAGACTCGCCAACAGTTTTGATGATTTATCAGTTAAAGAAGTCGGAGATGGCAATCTTAACTTCGTCTACATTGTTTCCAACTCCCAAGGTTCTCTTGTCATCAAACAGGTAACAGACACTTTCACGATCCAAAACCCAAAGGCCCTATGCTCCAAGAAATCATGGGCAATAGCCAATTTCGTTTCTTTTTGTCTCACTGTCTCAAAGCTCAAACCTCTGTCTTTGGGGTTTTGAATTGTTTCAAAGCTCAAAATTGTGTCTTTGGGGTTTTGAATTTGTTATAGGCTCTGCCGTACGTTCGTTGCATTGGGGAATCGTGGCCCATGACAAAGGAGAGGGCTTATTTTGAGACGCTGGCACTGAAAGAAGAGGGTCGTTTGAGCCCTGAACATGTCCCTGAAGTGTATCACTTTGATCGTACCATGTCTTTGATCGCCATCCGTTACTTGGAGCCCCCGCATATAATCCTCAGAAAAGGGTTGATTGCAGGAATTGAATACCCTCTTTTAGCTGAGCATATGGCTGATTTCATGGCAAGGACACTCTTCTTCACGTCTCTGCTTTTCCGTTCCACTACTGAGCACAAACGAGACGGTATAACCTAACTCTTGCCACTTTTTTGAGAAGCTAGACAAGGGAATTTCTAAAAATGTTAGGCTTTATAAACTGATTTAACTTTAAAATGTCAGGATGTATAAATTGATTTTAACTTATGCTAGAACTTTGACTCATTTTGCCTCTCTTAATTCGTTTTAGGTAATCTATTGCATGATCTCGATAACTGTTTCCATTTTAAGGTTTAGTCCCTGATTGAGAAAAGTACTATTTCTATTTATACAGTTTTTTGTGACAGCTTATATCTGTCAGATTATTTTATGGTTGTACCCACCAAAATGACCAAAAGCTAACTTTTATACTCGTATAGGGATCTATCCTATACTGTTTTCTAATTTAGGAACTAAAACATTAAATAAAGACGTCACGGACAGAGTAAATAGTTCAACATTCATTTTATTTTCTTGTAATCAGTGTATCATTGTGAAATTTATGTATATTTACTCTGAACGATATCCTCTTTTTGTGACTACAAGGAAGGTCTTACACATAATTATCTACGGGTGTTACCATTAATTTGAATTCATATTTGCTTCGTGCAGTTGCCGAATTTTGTGGCAATGTGGAGCTATGCAGGCTTACTGAGCAGGTCGTTTTCTCTGACCCTTATAAAATTTCTGAATATAATCGTTGGACTACGCCCTATCTTGACCGTGATGCTGAGGCTGTCCGGGAAGACAACCTGCTGAAGCTTGAAGTTGCTGAGCTGAAATCTATGTATTGTGATACACTTTTTGTACCCAGTATATTAAGTAATTTTGTTGTTACATTTTTGTTATAAGAATAATAATTTATGTTTCTATAGGTTCATCGAGAGGGCCCAGGCACTAATACATGGTGATCTACACACTGGTTCTGTGATGGTTACTCGTGAATCAACTCAAGTTATTGATCCAGAATTTGCATTTTATGGACCAATGGGTTTTGATGTTGGAGCATTCTTGGGAAACTTGATTTTGGCCTTCTTTGCTCAAGATGGGCATGCTGATGAAGCAAATGATCGAAAAGTAAGTCCTCTTTTTCCATGTCTTCTGTGATCCTTACTTATCCTCTTCTTTATATGCTATAGTTGTTATTTAGTCACATATTTATTGTTATTGTCCAAAATCAAAGTAAAACTTAGACTCTTTATTTTTTAGTTGTACTTTTTATTTCACAATGGTAGTTTTGTTTCATGACAGAGGCTTGTTTATTTCAAGAGTTCTACATATTTTTAGACATATCATGGCATTTGCACCAGCTATTTCTGATTTTTGCTGTCTCTGCTTATTTGTAGTTCTTAATTTACTGTATTGTTCTCTTGTTTTGTCTGTGAGGTGCCAATGACTGGCTCCTTGTTATATCCTAAGAGAAGGATTCCAGTGTACTTGTTGATGAGTAATCAGAAATATACCATGTGCTTGTTTTAGTCCAACACTACTAATAAGTGAAGACTTGGTTTTTGGATAGAATTGTTTCATGTTTGTGTTCAGCACATGGTCTTACACTTAGTACTTTTTAGGAGTTCCTTTCTCTCTTTCTGTTCTGACTTTGTTGAAGATTTCTTATCCTCGGACCTTGTACTTCTATTGGTGTGTTTGGATTTCCTTTCAAGAGCACGAAATGGACATTCAAATTCATGATACCATGCCCATGGATTGACTTGAACATGCTTGGAATTTGTGCTAATTATAAATCAAGCACTCATTACATCGTTCTTTTATTAAAAACAAAGTCGAAGATTTGGTTGGCACTGCATCTATTGTTAGCTGGAAGTAGCCTTGTTTTGTTTATCAACCGTTGTGTCTTCACCTCATTTAGGTGGCCTTTTCTATTCACTGGAGTTACTGTATCACGATGCAGGTTGCTTAAGATAATGTGCTTTGGCATTTAAACTGTAATCCTACATAATTGTCTAAGACCATTGATTGTAGCGGAGAATGAGTGTTATTTATTTCTGATGTAAAATTCTATGTTGCGCGCAGGCCTATAAGGAGTGGATTCTGAAGACAATCGAAGACACTTGGAACCTTTTCCATCAGAAATTCACCTCACTTTGGGATGAGCACAGAAATGGTGCTGGTGAAGCGTATCTTCCAGCAATCTATAACAATCCCGAGGTTCAACTCCTTGTACAGAAGAAATACATGACAAATTTGTTTCACGATAGTCTTGGATTTGGTGCTGCTAAAATGATACGGTGAGACTTTTTCTCTGTAATTTGTTTTCCTCTTTTAACAAGAGGTAAAGATAATGTGAGATTGCAGAAGAGAATGATATATAATATGTGTATCTAATTATGATTTTTTGGATTTTTTGGTTTATGTTAACTATGCTATGTAGTGATTCTTGATCATATAATTAATAACTTGATTGACAGGAGAATTGTTGGTGTGGCGCATATCGAGGATTTGGAATCCATTGCTGATGTTGCCAAAAGGGCAACTTGTGAACGCCGAGCTCTTGACTTCGCTAAGATGCTTCTCAAAGAAAGAAGAAAATTGGAAGGCATTGCGCAAATTATTTCAGCAATTCGGCAATACTAACATCAGCTTTTGCTATATCAATACTTCTTTACTGAATCATGTTTTCCAACATGATGTCTTTTAGTTGTGTTGTGTGTAACACTATCTACATGTTTCCGAATCCAACCAAAAACATCATCATGTACGAAAAATTATTTTTAGGAGAGGTTTGGTCAGTGATTGATTTTTTTTTTCTTCTATTTCATGAGAAAACAGTATATTAAAACAAATAAATAAAAAAGATATTCCTCTGATTCTTATTTGAATTTTGAATTATTTTTGAAAATAGAGAATAAAGAAAATAATATATTCTCCTCGCGCAGTTGTGAAGTTTGACCGTACATTTTGAAAGGTCAAAATAATATATTCTATTCTATTTCGTTTTTTAGTTTTGATAAATATTTAAATAAATGAATCTTTTTTTTTACTATTTAACTATATACTTATCTAAAAAAAAAGTTTAAAAATAAAAATAACTATCTAAAAAAAAGTTTAAGAATAGAAATAATTTATCAAGATGTAATAAAAGATTGAGACATAGTAATTATTTAAAAGAAAAATATATGATAATAGATTAAATGGTTATAAAAAGTACATGCTATATAATTTTTTCTTTTATATTTATAAAATAATAAATATATAAAAAAAATTAATGTTGATGAAAAATATTATTTATTAAACTTATATTTTAATATTAATGAACAAATATGTATGAGCAGAATATAAAACATAAGTTTGTGTCTAACTTTCTATTTTGTTATTTATAAGTAGAAGAAAACATGTGAGAATGAGAATATGTAAAAAACAAAAATAAAAAAAAACATAAAAAGTATTTCAATAAAATTGTTTACTTTTTATTGCATTTGAGATAAATGTGCAAAAGTAAGAATAAAAGAGAAATAAAGGTAAATGTAGAGATAAAGGGAGTGAGATTTGCATATACTTCAATTACCTCTCTTGTGATATCACGGGCACACCATATTGTTCTATAATTGATTACGTCCCTTTGTATTATAACGAAAATCGTCTAACCCCACACAATTTCTCTAAATATTTTCAAACACACTAAGTTCATATAATACACAATATTTATATATTTATATATGTTTGATCGATTAGTAATATATATTTTTATATTCTAAAGATATATCATTAAAATAATACTAAAAATTATTTAAATTTTGATATTTAGTGAATATTATTTAATTTTTATTTTAAATATAATTTTATTATTATTATTTATAATGATTTTTATTTATGTTTATTTTAGTTATAATTTATGTTTTTGAAAATTATCCCTATATTAAAACATTATATATATATATATATATATATATATATTACACTTTTTTCATTATTTATATTTTTTTTTACTCTTTCAAATGAAAGTACTCATTAGGTTTAGGAATAAAGCCTGATTGAAAATGTACTGTGGAATGTAAATTTACTTGGGTAGACTGGAAACAGGAAAGTCTCCCCTTAATGGTCTTGGTCTTGGAAAGTACAAATGTCCAATACAGAAAAAAATTTGTTTTGCAAAATTCAACAATATATTATCTATTCTACCTAAAATACTTCTTCTTAAATGCATCATATCAATGAAATATGTATTTTTTTTTTCATTTCTTTATTTTAATATAAGTAATCACATTGTACGTTCTTTTTTTTTTCTTCTCTTCTCCCATTATAACTCAATTTATTTCACTTTCTTATTTTACTTATCTTTTTAAGGAAAATGTGTTTTCCAACAGGACAAATATATGATAAAAAGAAATTTAATTATAAACCACTGAATAAATTAAAAATGAGTCTCGGAGACATTGATTTTAAAATATAATTTTAATTAAAAATTGTACATTAGTGAGACTTTTGGTTTCTGTTGAAGAATCAAAGTGTGGTTGAAAAGCATGGTTATAGTGCTTTATGTGCAGAAAAGAGAAGGTGCTGGTCGATCACGACATTGACTTCGTTTTAAATGTATGTTTGTTTCCTTAAGCACATTCTAAATCCTCTCCTTTCCTGGTAATTGCAGTGCCGTATCGGATATGATCTAGACCATTCTAATGAGAAGCGTCAAAAACAGAAAACATCTATCACAAAATAGTTGAAAATGCTGAAATATAAATTTGCATAAATAAAAGTTATTTCTCCTTATATGTCTTGGAGAATACAAGTTAAATGAAGATTTATGGTCAACATTAGAAGGAGTATAGTCCATGATAAGGGGCAACCCGAGATTTGTATAAGAAACTTTATTGTGCTATTATTAGTTAGTTAGACGAAGGATGAACAATTACTTATTTTAATAAAAAATAAGTTATGAGTGTTATTATTTTCTAGATATGTGAAAAGTATTTTTTTATAAGTTATTGTTATTCTAATTATTAAACATTAGGAAATTTTAAAGTTTGAGTATGTAAGACCCATTCTTTTATTTAAAAGTGTTAAGTGTGATTTTACGAGAGCACCTAGAGTTAGTTTATTGTTTTTTCAAGATCCTTTTTAGCTGCTCACATATTTTTATTATGCATCCTAAAATTAAAATATCTCACTCATTTTTTTCCCGGTTTGAAATATGAGTTGTGCCAGGACAGTTACGAAACTCTCATCTCAACTAGTGGAACTTTTTTTCACCATGTAAGTTGAGTTTAAACTCCCGTTTTTCTCCCTCTCCATTTCAGTTGCTTCGGTTTTATTCTGTGTTCCTCTTTAGAGCCTTATTCTTATTCTTGTGTGCATGTTTTTCAACTCTCTAATCTGTCTTTGGAGTTGTGGTGTTGTTACTATTAGAGCTCTCTTCTAGCAAATCGTTTTCCTAGTGTCGAGGTAAGGGAAGTTAGGACTTTAAAACTTTTTAAGTGTCTTGTATGTTTTTGGTTTTGAATCGTGTGCAAAATGTTGGTTTAATGTTCGTGGTTGTGTTTTTTTTATTAATTTTGTTTGGGATTTTTGGTTTTTGCATGTTGAAAATCTGATATTCTAGCTTAAACGAGAATAGCAGAATTTCATTTTACTCTCTGTTCGAATTTTAATTTAAGCGAGACTCATCTATGCTAACATTATAATTTCTAACTTAAACGAGACCACCCATGTCAACTAAAACAAGGTTAAAAGCAAGTGAGTTTAAGCTTTTCTCCATTTAAATGACATATTTTGCTCAATTGAGAATTTTCTCATTTGAAGTGACAGCGTATTTGATTGAGCAAAAATAAAACAGAAAATCAACTTTCCTCTTATACATTTAAACTTTTAATTAAGAATTTTGCATCTTCAGAAAACGAAACTCAAACATAGAGGTTTGGCGACGTCTTTCCATATTAGAAAATCAATCTGGTGTAAGATGGATAATATATATATATATATATATATATATATATATATATCATCTTAAAAATCATTAATAAAAATATAGAATAGCTGATAATGATTTATATCTTCTAAATGTTTATTCTCTTCAGAATCAATCACAACATCGATTCCAATATAACTTACAACTGATGAACATTTACAAGTAATACAAACCTAGCGACACAGTCGCTTATTTTTTGAAGGAACAAGTTCTTAACCGTTGACCTAGCTAGGGTAGATTCCCATACTTATCCTTGTACTCTTTCCAAAGCTGATCCACCGATTCTCCCAATAGATCAACAAAGAATTGATCATTATAAGCAGTTCTCATCTTCTGATTCAGTTGTGCCACAAACCCACTTCTCAGACTCTCACAATAGTCAAGAAAATGAGCAGTAACATCATAACCCTGGTCCCATTTTGTTCCTTCCCCTGCTTTTCTCCAGTGGCTAGGTGCATAGTTTGCCTTCAGCCTTACATAATCTGCAATTCCTTCAATTAATCCACTAGGACCCTCACCATTCCCATTCCACTGCCAAACATGAACCATTTCATGATATAACACCCCCGTGATTTCTATTCTCACATCCCCACTATACCCATTAACGTACCTTGCACTCACGTGAATCTCATTGTTGATGGTATATGCAGCCCCGTCGATGTCATCCACGAATAAGCTCACCTTCTCCACGTTTTTTCTATCAGCAGGGGCGTTTTGCTGGAAGATCCCCCATATGAATTGGGTGGCTGAGTCCAGTGTCTGCTTCGCGTATTCTTCTCCTATCTCGTCACGGAAACGCACGCCACCGGGGGTTGAGAGGGCGTTGTTAGTGAAACTGTATTCCACTGCTTCTGTTCTTCCTTGCATTGCAGCAGCTACGAACACTAAGAACCAAAGCACATGCATCATCGTCATGGTTGCTTTGCTTTTACAGAGACTTTGTGGTCTGGTTGTTGCAGAAGCATAGTGTTGGATGATTTATATAATGAAAAACATAGGAAAAAGTGGTCGCTCCACGCCATTCACGTTGTTTTTAATGTTTGTTTTTTTCGCTCACAGCATTTTGAATGATCCAGGTAACATGGGTTTTTCTTGAATTTTGATTGTATGCTGATTTTTTTTTCTGTTATTTTCAAAATACATCGATATCATTAATTTTAAAATTTTAAAATATATTAAAATTATTTTTAAAATATTAAAACTATGTTTTTTTAATATTTAACGGAGAATAACATAAAAAAAACTCAACAAAAAAAATAGACTCGGTTTTGTATCATTTGACGTAGTCCAATAATTACAGTAAGAAGGAGCATGGAGAAGACATAGTCTACAGGTTACTTTTTCTTTTTCTGCAATGTAAATAGTCTTTCCACAATAAATGTTGGTAGGAGGAAGTTTCATATGCATCATTGGATGTCTAATTGTGGATAGAAGAAATAGATAAGATACGTACAGTTTTGTTTAATCAATTGCATTGAAAATAAATTGCAATGCAAGAATAGTTTAATTGAGAAATAAAAGATAACTTTTTAAGAAAAGTAATAATAATAATTATATAAAACGCATTTGAATAAAATAATGCTTCAAAAAACATATAAAAGTTGTGAAAAAAAAGGAAAGCGATAAAAAGTTTCATAAAAATTTATTTTTGTAAATCTGAAATTATAGTTATATAATAATATATATATTTTTAACTTAAAATCACAATTTTGTTAAACTAAAACTTATATATTTTTTTATTTTACGTATATTAACTACTTTATCAAACACTGCTAGTCTTTGTAAGTTGATTTATCTGTTCAAATTTATAAGTTAAAAACTTATCAACTAATAAGTATGAACTAGTTTTACCAAATAGACCCTCTTCTAGTTAAATATTTCTCTCTAATTATTTGATATATGATAATTTTAGATGCCATTTGGAATCATAGGAGTGCTATTTTGGAGTGTTTGTGCGCCATTTGGCACAGTGACTTGTGCTCAGAAAACATCCATTTCATTTGGTATAAATAGTCAAAATAAACATAAATAGATAAAAATCTTATCATAAGGTTGATTTTGTGACAAGATCTTATCATAAAATATATAAGAAATCTTCACTCCATTCTATTGTAAGTTGACCATTCCTCACACTCAAGAATGGGGATTCATACAAGTCAGGTCAAGTTTTTTCTGCAATAAATTATTTGAAAATTTCAATGCACAATAATAATTTTCTGTTTATCAAATAAAAAAATATTATTTACAAAATAAACATATCTTAAACTCTTCCAAAATTTGATGACATATTTATTAACTAGGCCGGCATGCCTCACGGTGACCTAGAGGTATTAGGATTTATATAGTTTGCTTTATAATTAGGTTTTTGTTTGACTGTTTATTTTATTAAATAACTATATCTCTCCACATTAAATAACTGTTTTTTTATACAAGTATTACACAACTTTTAGGATTAAGTGTATATAAAAAAATGAACAAATTCTTGATTTGATTCTTGAAAGATAGAGATGAATGATAGGCACTGAATAATTTTTTCTTTTAATGCAAATGAGTCCCAATTTGATAACTATGGGTAAATCCATAGTTATATTTGTCCATATTAGTGGTTGTCTTTAATAGACTTCTAGTCACCATTTATACACTTTGTTAGAACTTCTGCCAACCTCGAAAGCACATCAAAACTAAATATAGTGTAATATAATCTGTACAATCTTATTTTAAGAAAAGAAAAAAAATCCAACGATTATAGCTAAGCTTACTCCACCTTTTTTCTGCGTAAATATTATTTTATTTAATTTTATAATTTCTTGGATTGAATCAATTAAGCCTGGTGGAATAAAGATTCAACAACACAAAATATTACCTCCTTACAACATGTCAACATGTGAACGATTTTTCTCTATCATTTCTTTGACATATGGTTCAATACGTAATTAATAGCAGAATCTTAGAGCTGGTACAATTTTATTGAACAACATAGTCATATACTCATTTATTCTTCAATTTGCAGCTAGTCCTCTCAGGCAATATTGCCATACTTGGCCTTATAATCTCGCCACAGCTGATCCACTGGTTTTCCCAGTAACTGAACAAAGTATTGATCACTGTAACCATTCCTCATCAACTTGTTCAACTGTGCCACAAACCCACCTTTGAGAGTATTACAATAGTCCAAAAAGCGAGCAGTAACATCATAACCCTGGTCCCATTTCTGACCTTGCCCCGCTTTCACCCAGTGACTGGGTGCATAGTTTGCCTTCAGCCTCACGAAGTCTGCTATGCCTTCAATCAACCCCCCAGGAGCACCACCATTCCCATTCCACTGCCAAACGTGGACCATTTCATGATACAGCACCCCTGAAACCTCTCTCTTCACATCCCCTTGGTAGTTTCCAACGTATCTTGCACTCAGATGGATCTGGTCGTTGCTCGTATACGCAACTCCATCCATGTCATCCACGAATAAACTTACCTTCTGCACGCTTTTTCTGTCCCCGGGGTTGTTCAGCTGAAGGACCCTCCATATGAATTGGGTGGCAGAGTCGAGCGTTCGCTTCGCGTAGTCTGCTCCTATTTTGTCACGGAAAGCTACTCCACCGGGAGTTGAGAGAGCCTTGTTAGTGACACTGTACTCAACTCCATGTGTTCGATGAAATGCGTGAAGGAATACCAAAAAGCAAAGAACATGTTTGATCATGGTTTCGCTTCGAGCCTTTTGCTTTCACCTGGTGAGTAAAGTTTATGGTTGATCACTGCACAAGGATTGAGTTTGGTGCTTGCTTTTTATAGAAAACAAAAACAAGAGTCCCTTACTTCCATGCTACTAATATTTTTATTGAATGCTTGGTTGTTGTTCCAGCATGGAACGTAACTTTGAATGTGTCTTCTTATGGTCAAGTCAACTTTTCTAGAATGGGCCAAACTTGTTAGTCAACAATATGCATCAATATGTGTCCTTTAATTTCTTGATTTTTCTTTTTAAATATTACTTTGTAAGAAAATAAAATTGTAATCTTATAAGATCAAACGGGAGTAGAAAATGGATGCAATAAATAATATAGATTTAATTCTTGGTTTTAGGAAAGCTGTGTTGTACGAATGAGACGTATTCCAACCGGAGAAGGTTGTGATAAGTTTTTAATAAAATAAAATAGTATGATAATTATGGAGTGACACACAAAACAGTCAGTTTATAATGTGTAATAAATATGTCCTAGGAGGATCAGTAATATTAAATTAATTTCATGGTAAGTAGTGCTAAATTCCAATTCTGGGTATATCAAACCTAACGTACTCCTTCAAGGATTTTATGCCTAGAGATACTTTTAAATTAATTTTATAAATACTAAAAATATATTTAAATCTTAGCATGGATTAAAATAATTTGACTTAAATATCCTGGTTCATTTAAAAAATATTTATGTTTTCTTTCATGTAAATTTTATAATATTTTTTTGTCCTTGTAAAATAAGAGATTTTTTTTAATCTATGTAAAACATTTTTTTTTTATTTTTATTTTTAAAAATTTGAAATCAATATTTTTAATATTTATTTTAAAATAGATAAAAATAAATTTATGTTATGAATCATACAAATTCTTTTTTGAGGTGTCAAATGTTAGTATTATATCACAAATACTAGTTGATGAAACTTAAAAAACAAAGGATAAAAAAGAAAACTCGTTTATTTTATGTGAATTAAAAGTATATTTAAAGTAAAAAGTTTTGATCAGAAACGAAATCACATTTACGGAACTGAGAAGCCAATGCTCCCCCTTTCCTAATCATTTTAGTTTTTAAAGATAATATGTATGTATAATTATAAATTATAAATTATTCTCATAATTTATACTAATGTAATAAGAGAAATCCAGTCAATGCTAAGTATACATAACATAAAATTAGATTAGAAAACTATCACGCTCTTTTCATTTCTCAATTAAATATTCCTAATATTGCATCTCTTTTTTCGGTTGAAAGTGCACTTATTTAACATTTCTACCAAATAATTAGGTCTACAGAAGATTACACAACACCAATGAGACTTGAGCTCAATCGCATAAAGCATTGACATCATTTTCAACTAACAATATGGGTCTTCATCCTTATATAGTGTTCTATTTTCTCATCTCTAGCCAATGTGAAATTTAGACTCACACACTTTGATTCCTACCAATATTTTTCTCAAGGGTGAGTCCCTTCAACCACATTGGTACACTCCCCTCCAGCGGAAGCATTCCCACTTACGAGTACCCATTCACGTACCGTCGTCCATTTTAACAGGACATACTTATCTAGAACCTAGGAAGACTTTCGATACATGGACCTGCACTCGTGTCAGCCGGTTAAGATTCATTAGAGAGATATAACATCAATGAAACATGAGTCAAACCACATAACCCAAAACATTATCTTTCAACTTGTAATTGGTTTCTATAAGAAGTTGAAATACATTGATATAAGTTACACCAATATATTTATGGATAATGATACTTTAACCTATTTTTTTATGTCGAAAAATGCCAGGAAATAAAAAATGTAACAATATAGTTATATACTTTCTTCGAATTGCAATTTAAACACTATATTAGGCGTATAATTAATTTAAGTTGAATCAGAATTAGATAGGAATATGGGAAAAAACAAAGGTCACCTTTTTTAGTTTTTTTTTTAATGTTTGTGTTTGGCATTGCACCATGATACGGCCAGGGTGCATGCTTTATCCAGAGACAGGGATAGAAAAAGATTCGTCCATGCGGCTATATGGTTAAGATTTGTGAGGTATTAAATAGATTTTTTGATGGATATATTATGAATAATGATATCTATATTTTAATTATTATTTGATGATGGAATAAATATTACTATTGTGGTATTTAATTCACACATACTAGTTAATTTTTTGTTATTGTTAGAATTCTTTTAATGTTCTTTTGAAACAAGTGAATAATTTTCTAAAATTGGAATTTCTTTTAAGAGATTAATTTTCTAAAATTAAAATTTTACGACCAATTCATAAAGTTTTTGAGGGTGATTCATAAGGAGCATTTAACTAAAATATGAAGTGAAATTTCTATCAAAAATATTAAAATTATAGGTTTATGAATTTTAGTTTTGTATGCTCTTCAACTTTTTCTATCCAAAATATTCAAATTATAGGTTTAAATTTTTTATTTTTTATGCTCTTCAACTTTTTTATCTTTAACATAAGACTTAAACTCGTATATAAATTTCTTAACATCAATTTATTTAGATTTTCCTTTAAATATATCAAAATTATTTACTAATATTTTGTCATACAAATTTATTTTAATTATACTTTCAAATAACTTTATTATCATATTTTAAAAAATCATATTTACACAAACTTATTTAAAATTAAAAAATAAAAATTATCTCAATATTTATGGATAACTACAAATTGCAAAAAAAAAAATTTCTAGATAACGAAAGAGTAATGGAGGACATTTTTCTAAACAATATAAATGAAATCATGGTATTTTGTTGACATTAACAAATAAAAAAAAAATGAAACATTAGAGATGTTCCGAATCGTGTATATAAAATGTCAGAAAATAAATACAAAGAAGATGTAAGTATATAAAAATTGAAGTCTAGATCTCCACACCCAGAAAATTAATCTTACAAAAATAAAATTATCTCTACATAACAAACCATGAAAGTATGTAATACACATAATCGTTTTCTCCTATTTTCGCTAGTATGAAATAAAACAATAACACCCTTTAGATTATTGAGGAAATGTTGAAGATTACATTCAAAGTGTAAGAACGGCTAGATAAGAAAACCAAGTACTTTTATTCACCAATATTTTTCAATTTTCACATCAGAAAAAATTGATATGAGTCTTCTATCTTTATCTTTACCTGTTCATCTTATTATCAATTAGTTTACGCAATGGTTAATTACCTTAATTCATTCGTTATAAATTGAAATTATGATTAAATATCGTGTGTACACGAAATCTAGATTTTTTACTGGTTTTGTTAGTGTTGTCATCTACTGAACATTAAAAATACATTATATTGATATTTTAAATATCTTTTTAATATATTTTAAAATATTAAAATTAATAGTAATCAATGTATTATAGAGATGCAATAGAGAAACAACATAAGAAAAATCAACAGAGAATCTAAATTCGTACACAAGGATATTCTACATAACACAAATTCGTGTTTGACTTTTATGATATGCACACACAAAAAATCATATTAGTAAGAATTATAGGATCAATAAATGAAATTAATGTCCAAATTAATCTAATAGATTTTGAGAATCATACAAAAGAGAGATTAATACGAATCCATAGAGGAATCCGATTCACTCCTCCACTACTTTGTGCATCAGCTACATACAAGGAACAAGAAATAATTGACGGAGAAAAAAGAGAGATTAGACTATGTGGGTTGAAAATGGGCACTTCAATTTTTTTTTACTTTGTTGGGTCAATCGTGAACAAAGAGTTAGAACTAATAGCATTTAGGTTTAATTGCTTTCTACCAGTTCACTTCATTTTTTAATTCTCCATTTGCTATGCATAATAATAGTTGTTTGCACTTACATATAAAAAATAATGGTAACAATAATTGTTTGCACTCATAATTTAATGGGCGTGCCACTTCATCCACAAGTCGCAATTACTTTTACACTCCAAATTTAAACAAGAAATATACATTTGAAAAATATTTTCATAAACAGGTTTAGAAGAAAAAATATCATCCAATTAGGTTGCGGTTATAAAAAATAAATTATTTACTACATATCTTTAATTGAATTATTTTTAAACAAAGATACACATGCGAAACAAAAAAAAAAAAAAAAAATATTCAAACTTTCTTTTTGAGAATATTGACTGATAAGATATAAAGATTCGTATAAATGTTTGTCAAAAGAATCTCCAACCTACATCTACCACATATATACTAACATAAATTAAGATGTAATTACGACTGTGTATATATTTTTTAAATATATGTAATATTATATTAGTACGTGATGATATTGTAATGTTATTAAGTTAAAATATAAAATAAATTATATTTATTAAAAATAAAGTGAAATATATTAAAAAAGATGAGAGAACAACTATTGATAAATAGAGAAAAAGAGAAGAATTGAGATAAACAATTTTACAAAAATATTTGTAAAAATAACGGTCAACTTTTAAAAATATAATAAATAATTATATTTTGAAAGATAAAATTGATATTTTAAAATGTGAACATAAAAATAATCTAAATATATATTATATATTATTATAGATAAAGCCTTCTGCGAAAGTCCATTGATCCAATAACAAACTAATTGAGAATTGGATAACAGGGTCCCTCCACAACAAATTCTTTAGTGGGCTCAATCGGCTATTACGAGGCCCATTAGTAGAACAGCGACCCTTGTGTTTGTGCATTAGAAAAACAAAAAAGGACAAAACAGGAAACAAAACAAAAACTATCACACAGAGGATTATAGATCATAAAAGTTTTTTGTATTAATTATACACTTAGAGCAGCTTTCAAACCCACAAAAACATTACAATATTTCACTAGATAAGTTGGTAAAAAAAAAAAGAAAATAATTGAAGAGAACGTAAAGACTTTCTTCAATGACCTCGCCCTTTGTGACTAGGCCCAGAATAAGCCCGATTGATGAATAAATCAATGAAGGAAGGCGAAGAATATTGATCTCTAAGAGATTTTCTGGCTTCTACACAGTTAGAGTACGAGAGCAAGAACATGAAGATGATGAAAAAGGTTGCGTTAAATGCCACTACAACACAGTAACCCTTCATTTTTCTAGGTGCTAGATATACCAAATGACATGGTCTGAACCAAGATTAGTGCCATATTTATACATAGGACGTGTGCGTGAGAAGGTTGGAAAAAAAAAGTACGTTTTTGTGTCTTACTTCATTATTGTGGGGACCTAGGTACGGTAGCGGAATTTGAATGTTATTAGTATTTGCAGTGCATTGAATTAGATATCAGACTAAACATATAAAATACTTCGGTCTTCAAACAAGACTCAGTAAAAGGTATGGAAAATAAAATTAATTAAAGGAGTTAACATTGTTTTAAAAACTGTATATATGTTTTCTTTTTTTTACAAGAACCAAGAAAGTTTTTACTATATCAGATATGTCCTCTTCTTTTAGGTTTGAATACATGCCTAAAAACAATATTACTCTCTTTATCACATAGCCATGCATTTATTAAGAATTCAAATGTGATACTAAGTCCCACAATGATTAGAAATGAGAAAATAAAACACTATACAAGAATAAAGACCTATAAATCTATTGTCTTAAGATTTTGAATTAAAAGTGGTGTCAATGTTTTATGTGGTTGAACTCAGGTCTCATCTATCTCTTCAATGAACCCCTCTACAAATCTAGCAGTATTGATCTTATTTTGTGACAAAGCGTGGTACTCGAGTATTGAATTGAAATCCTTAGTTACTATTTTGCTGAGACTAAAATGAATTGTTAATTAGTATTGGGAAAGACTGGGAATTGAGTTTGAATCAGTCTGCAGTTTATTCTCAGAATTTTCATAGATTGATGAACATCCCTATTTATTGGTCTAACACCATCTCAAAGTCTTTTAAGTCATGCTCATCAATACATTCTCATTCTTCATACATATATATATATATATATATATATATATATATATATATATATATATATATATATATATTGTGATATTGAGAACAATTCTTTTAAGTCAATTCAGTATTCACATCTGCATTTACACACAATGAATTGGTTAAGAGCACGCCAATCCAAATTGAATTAGCAGTTGCTGACTCGTGAAAATGGGTCAAATTTCTTGGCTTGACGTTGCTACCACTTTCTGATGCATGCACGAGAAATGTATAGTTATTATTGCAACTGTAGCAGAAATCTCAGGAAGAAAACCACTTTTTTCTGTGCACATGATTTGAATTTGAGTATAAGTTGTATTTATGGTCCAAACATTACTGGTTTTTTTCACCGATTGAATTAATCTTCGGCCTTTTGTATCACTAATCCATTACAAAATACAAAATGGAAATATTTTCTCTGTTCACAAAAAGATTATAAAAACAATATTCTTATATATGTTTTATTTATTTTCCATAAATTTCATCTCTTTTTCTGTATAATTTTTATTGTTGTGTTCAAGAATGAGTAAATTATATCTTTATGGGAATAAGGGAAATGACTTTATAACCTTCATTACAATTTTTATTCTTTTGTTTTTTATTTTAATTAGCCTGAAATTTAAAAGTATTCCGGGAAATATAAAAAACTAACCAAAAATATTTTTAGACGTGCTTAGGAATAAATTTTAAATTATGATGTTTCTATCAATTACATTATCAAGAATATAGAATATTGAAACAAAATATTTTACCTATACAAAAAAAAAAGAATGAAGAACGTTATTATTTACGTGCTTTAAGTTATAATATAAAAGTATATGAAAGATGGACTCGGTCTCGTAAAAAACGATGGGTTTATATGGGCCTTAGGCCCATATCAAAACATTAATGGGTTTTACCGCTAATGGGTTTTCGGTGTGGTAAAGCAATGATAAAGGCACCATCCCGAATTGTTTTGAATTATTTAAAGAATGTTCACAAATTATTTACAACGATTTATAATTCATCTTAATATCGTGATTAAAAAGATTATTTAAAGCTAACTAATAAAATTGTAGAGGTTCTCTTTGCAGAAAAAAGTTAGTGTGGCAGTGGCTGTGATTTTTCAAATGTTTCAACTGGATTAGTAATTTTTTTTTTATCAGCAGATTAGTATAAATTGTTGGTTTACACATATTAACCTAATTCAACTAAAAAAGCTTACTTAAATTGGGTTAACCTGAATTGAAAACTCTAATGCTCATCTTAACTAAAAACATTTAATTATAAAATATGTTGATCTATTTACATCACCGACGACTTTTGGCATAATACGACTTCTTCAATCTAATTATCTTTGTCTATATTTACTAATGGTGTGAAATGTTTATCAAATTTTGAAAAATATAAATACATGATTGAAGAATTTTATTTCTATATATTTTGAAAGTGTGTAATACATCAATTATGTAAAAAATAATAAGGAAGAAACCATTATAAGTTAGTATGGAATTTTTTAAACAAGATCTATATGAGAACTTTCAAATTTAATGCAACTGAAGTTTTTTCTGATAAAATTATTCAATAAAAAATTGAAAAAAAAGGTGAATAACTACAAAAATCCCAATACAAAAAAAAAAAAAAAAAAAAAAACATATATTTAGCCAATTCTCCTACATGTGAAAAGTAAATGTTTTAGAATTATAACAACGATTGGAATTCGAATCTTTAAAAGAATAAATAAATACCAGAGTAGATTTTAGTATTTCTCATCTTAGGATTAGAAAATTAGAAATCTGAGATAAAGAAAATAGAAAAATAAAGGTTTAGATAATAAAATCAGAAATTTTTTAATAATAGATTTTCACAAAATGTTAGTTAAAGAAAATTTTATATTTTGGATACATATATGAATAAGGAAAAAAGTACAAACTAGAACTAAGATGAGATGACAGTATGTATGATATCGAAATTTTGAATAAATTAGAAGTTATTTATTAGAGAGGAACTTATATTGCACAATCTTATCGGATATGCATAAAAATAAAGATAACAAGAAATGTAGAAGATATGTAGTGTCAGACAACGCTTATAAAGGATAAAATAGTTTTAACCTTCAATGTAGTCTTTAAATACATCTTTCTCAAAGTGTTTTCTTTCAGAGTTGAGTCAAGAATCAGTGTTGTTAGTGATTAAAGATTATGCATTTATTTGTTGCATATCATTTGTTTTTATGCAAAGATAAGAGATACCCACTCGTATTAACTTATGATTATTAAATAATGAAATTTTATAATTTGCATAAAAATTGAATATTAAAATTACTTTTAGTTTGAATATATTATTTTGATCTTTCAAATTATTGATCAAAATCCACAAATAAACATGTATACTTTGGATGAAACAATATATTATTATTAAGTTAATTTTGCATATAGATATATAGTAAAAAAAAAAATTGAAACTAAAGGTAAAGATATTGACATGGAGAGTAATGTTAAATAGAATACCAAACAATGATAATAAATAATGTTTATGTTGGGTTTTTTCATGGAAGATGTTCCTTGAAAAGATACAACATTAATGAAATTTAATTTATATTTATTTGAGACCCTCTCACAAAGTGAAATTTTATATTTGAATCTTCAAAATGAAAAAATAAATTAAATTCTCTCATATGCTAAAAAAGATATTGTAAAACTTACAAAACAATTACTTAAAAGTGAAATCTACGTAACAATTGATTAAATAGGTGTTAGGAATGCATTTTTATGCAAGTCAATTGACAAAGCATTCTTCTATAATTGCAATGAATTGTTCCATTACAAAAAAACACGCGCACCCAGGTCGAAAAACAACGTAATTAATAACTCCAACAACATGCTTAGTTTAAAACAAATTCTGCAGATTCATAAACAAAAACACAGACAATTAATTTCCCCCAAGTTACAACTTCCCACCATCTATTACTACGCTCTCTTCAAATAATTGTTTTGATGTTTGAAATTCCATTCTTTTCACCAACTTTCCACATTCCTAATGTTAACCATTTTATATACAAATCTAGGGAAATTCTATCACTTGTTGCTAACTCAGTTTTTTTTTTTGAAGAATACCTTCAAGAAATCAATAAATTTAATATATTTTTAGTAGAAGTTATAAGGGTTTCTATTTTAGCTTCCTTATTTTTATATTATAATAATGCTTATGTTTAAACTGATTAAGTATTAGACGAAGAATAAGGGTATAATTGAGAAAAAAATAAGTGATTAAGATAATCTTGTTTTGAATTTTGAAAATAATAGCTAAAGAGGAATATATCTATTTTTAAATCCAACAATTAAAATGAAACTGAGAAAATATTTTCTATTTACAATTTGGGATGGAAATGCATTCCATATCTGGACTTAAGATCGAGTTAATTTATTTTCATCATCTTTTGTCATCATATTTTAGAAACAATAACATAGATAGTTGTGTTGTGTCACCTATTTTATCGCCTACCTAACTTCTCGATTAAATATTTTTATTGTTTTCTTTCTTCCCTTTCTAGAACTGTATTTGACATATTACCTTTCTTCAAATTATCCCAAATTGCCATTCTTTTTTCTCTTCTCTTTTTAGAAGTGCATTTCGTGTTATCTTATTACCTTTCTTTCAATCTTCTCAAATTTCCATTCTGTTGTCTTTACATGATTAAAAATTAATATAAGACATAATATAATGTACAATGTGAAGCTGAAAATTCTAGAAGAAACGAAAGCTAACTGCATAAAACCAAACAAGAAACTACGTGAGTGTTTAGATAACAAGAAGCAAACCAAAGATGTAAAAATTACAAATCGGGATTTGCCCTTTTCATAATGTTGGAAGAAAATTGCTATGTAACTCGGATATCACATTCATACCCTGTTACGAGTGCTGTCAACTGGTGTCATAATATCACGCGTATTCGGATATTGCACCACCATTATTTTGTACAACACTCCAAACACAACCTCAAAAAACCCCGTCACATGTGACGACACCCACAATAAAATACCTTAACACGATTGTTTCAATGGACACATTCATACTTGAATGTCGTGGACATGCTATGTGGTTGATGAAGCGAAATTTACAGAGAAAATATATAATAAAAATATAAGGAATCCTAGAGTTGAAGGCCACACATCCCTAAAATCCTACATAAAATATTTGGTTGCTTCCGTGTATAGAATAATGATAATATATAGATATAGTTGTTGTCCTGAGAAAAGGACCTCCAAAACAGATGTTACATATTTAAGGACAAAATCATGACCTCTGAATTGTACCTCATGTGTGAACTTTGAACCACTATTGTTAATTGTTAACCCTCTTTGCCATTTCCTGCACTTTACCTCCTTACCCATCTATCTCCAGATAAGCTGTCATATTGAGTACAACTCCAATTTGGGCAGACATAGGAACCCATTTCCCAAAACCCTACAAATTTTCAAAATCATTCATTCATCTTCCTTTCTTTTCACTACTTCCCTGATGGTGAAACCCTCTTCCCTATTGCACCAGGTGACCAGAAATCAGCACCGTTGCTACTCGCCACGTGTACGGTGCATCCCACAGGGATCAGGCACAGACCCCTACTCCTCAAGTCCTTCTTCACTTCCCCTTCGCTGTTTTCTCCTTCTTCTCCCTGAAATAATGCACACACACCAAATCTCTTCAGTCATCAATACCTACCTTATATGGCAATGTGTCACACTGTTCACTCTGCTCACTCACTACAAACAAGGATCAGCATTTTCAAGTAAGCTATAATATCTGCAGTATTGTCCCCATCAAGCGGGCCCTGCAACTCCCACCTTTGCTACTTATACATTTTGTTTACTTCTAATAAATCAAGCTTTTCAATTGCATCCACAATATCGGGGTTTTGCAACCACACTTGTGACTGCTTCGTACTACGTTTGTCTACGGTTTTTCACAACATCAAAGGTTTAAGGTTGTGACAAAATTGCATGTAATTGTGACATCAGTTGCATTTATCAACAGTCTCTCGTAAAGTCAAAGAGACAGAAGCGTGAATCGAATTAAAAACCTTGCACGATAAAGAAGAATGCGAGAATGATGAAAGATGGGATGGGACTCACGTGCTGCTGTTGGTGGTGTGAGGAAGACAGGCTTTGCAAGTAAGGAGAGCACAGGACCTGAACTTGGTCATGAAGAAATCTTATATATCCCATGGCCTCGTGAAGCACCGATGCTGTATCTGTCTGCACATGCAGTTTCGATCAACACTCAAAATCTCAATTCAATCAACCCCTTTTCAATTTACAAAACTCCAATTCTGAAAACACTCACCTTGCCGAAGGGAGAAACAAGCTGTTGTAACGCTGCGATTCTTTCCCCGAGCTTCTCCTTCCTCTGATATTCCAAATAACTCGTTAAACTACATGAAACTATGACAATAACAACCTTTTTAAAAACCATGCGACATTTTTTTTATTAGAAAACGACAGGCCGTGTATCTGTGACCGAGAAAAGTTTGAGTTCGAATTGAAGACAGAGAAGAAAACGACATGCAAACAATCCACGGTCGACTATTTTCCTTACCTTTGCATGTCCGGTTGAGGTGGGGTTCTCTGCTTTGGTCTTTTTAGTTTGTCTCTGGCCTCCGACACCCACCTTGGCCACTGGTTCTTGTCCCAACCCATTCCGCTTTTTCTGCAAACTCTTGAGCAAAAGACAAAATGAAAAACGAAAAAAAGAAGATAGTAGCCAGAAAACACAGAGAGAGAGAGAGAGTGACATACAGTGGACTTGGGTAGGGAAGTGAAGGCGGTGTTGGTGTGGTTGGAGGATGAAGCAGAAGAGGAGTCACTGGAAGTGATGACAGATTTCTGAGGGGTGACGGGAATGTGGGGTTGGGTTCCGAAGCATAGCATCTTGGGTGGCTTGTGAAAGGAGAAAAGAGGCGAAGCGGAGAGGTTGTGTTGATCGTAAGAGCAGTGGTGGTGAGGGAGAGACAATGCAGGTGTTGTTGCATCATGGTCATCTCCGAATAGTAACTGAGAAAAAGTGGTCCCTGTGAGTTCAAATTCGTCCTTGGGGTCCATGGTTGGGAGTTGGAAATGAAAAATGAAGGGGAAAGAGAAAAAAAGAGGGTTGTGTTGTGTTGTGGGAGAAAGAGAAAAAGTGGAAGAAACAAGTGTCGAGTGAGAAAGAGTGTGGAAGGGACATATGTAAATGTTAATGTCTGTCGTGGTGAGAGTAGTAATTGGTGAGAAAATGTTGGGAAGAAAGAAGAATAGAGCGATGGGCTGGGTGGGGTGCGGTGTGGTGTGGGAAAGTGGGCTCTTTCCGAGGACGGCTTCGGTTTTCGGCAACCAATGGTCAAACCCACCTGGCCCGAGAAAACCGTGTTTGAGCCCTCCAACGCGTTTTTGTTCCTCTCACCGCTTCTTCTTCTTTCTTACCTCACCAGATTACCAGTGTTAGTTACTGCTCTACTGTTCAATATTTGTACCAATTCATTTGTCATCATTTTGCAATAGAATTTCCTTCCTAAACTTTTTCTAGTTTTACAGTTTTTTCAATTCTTTTATAAAATGGTTTTAAGACTGTCTTTATAATACACAGGAGTGGTTTTAATTTTTGTTTTTTATTACAATTGTTTAATAATGAATTAATAAAGTTTTCCGAATTGTGCAAATGAAACAAAAGTTTAATTCTTTACATTTATATTTTTTAATTATATGATTCATTTATATTTTTATATACATTTTAGTATATATTTTTTATACGATTGAGTTTTCTTTAACCGAGTGTATTTTGTCAAATATTCTGACATCTAACATCTAATAATTTAATATTAATTTTATTTTAAATGTAAAGGTGAATTATTGATTTAAATATAGAAATTAAATTACTTAGATATTACTAAAATCATTTATTTTCTAAGTTTGTGTCTCGATTATAATATCAAAATCTAGTAATTATGATTATGAATCTGTTACTGAGCCTTTCTTAAATCGATCATTGATTAAGAAAAAACTTGATATGGGATATATTAATAAATGAACTCTAAACTTAATTTAATTATATAAAAATTATAAAAATTGTAAAGTAAGATTTGTACTTTATTTATATATTCTAAATTAGTTTTATTATTAGGTTACGTGAGACTTTCAACATACATCTCTTACAATGAAGTATATACAGTCGATACATAAGATGCATTAATGATTGATCTCATAACCATATATTCTAAATTAGTTTTATTATTAGACTACGTGGGACTTTCAACACACATCTCTTATAATAAAATATATACAATCCATATGTAAGACTATGCATTAATGGTTGATCTCATAACGGATTGAATAATATATCTAATAAATAATAAATTTTTCGTTAGCAGGTGATACAATAGGCCAAATAAAAGACAAATCTCGTTATAATAGACTCTAACAAATATAAATTTTAAGACTAACTCAATTTCATAAAACTGAATTATAAATAAATTTCTCCACCTCCAAAAGATGGTATCTCTTACGTTAAAATTAAGCGTGAAATTTGTTTTGTGCGTGTGAGAGTTATAGAATCTTCAAATCTCCTTTATTTTGGATAGTGTGAATTGATTAATCAAATGGTGTGGCTTGTACCGAATAAATTTATCTTGGATACACGTGTGGTTTAACAATACAAAGGAAGTTGAACTTATTATATCTCCTATTGGGATTTTTTTTTCTTTATCAACATGACAACTAAGAACTGGGGTGAAAAGAAAGCAAGGACAAGAGAAGCATTTGATGATAAAATTATTTAGTTTTGTTCTATATTAAATAGACTTTATCTTTTATTTTTTATATTGTATACCTATTATCTTAATTTTTTTTAGTATATAGGGCTTTAGATAATAAAGACTAAAGAGATTAAAAATATGTGTATACAAAAAAATATATTTACACACGATAATTTATAATTTATTTTAGGAATTAATAGATTATACACTGCAGACTATTTTAGTTAGATTATAGGTTTTACTCATGGGTGATAACTGTCTTGAGCTATTCAATGAATCAACATAACTAGATGGAATCCAATTAAATGAAGTTGATTTTAATTTATGATTAAATTAAATCCGACATAATCGATTTTTATCTGGGTTTAATAAAGTGACTTTTTATTTTACTTTAAATTTTAAATTAATTATATTATTTTTTAATAAAATTAATACTTAAAAATAAAAAAATTTATTAAATAAATAAAATTTTTTAAAAATATTTATCTCATTAATTCAACTCAATCTAATCATTCATTAATTTGAATTGGTTAGCTTATAAAAAAAAGTTAAATACTTATTTAATTCATATTTTTGTTCATGTAAGTTCATAATTTTTTTTTATAGCTTTTTCTTTTTAATTTGAAAAAAAAAATTATTCATGTGTCAAATTACCATTGTGTCATGTGATAGTAGCATAATTATATTAGTATAGTGTCGATTGTTATTTTCTTATATTACCTGCGGGTGTTTTAATATTAGTTTATAAATGGGTTGGATGTAAATATCATACTATTCTTACTCGCGAGTGTTTTAATATCAGTTTATAATGGTTGGATGCGAATATCATGTTATCCTTAACTGAATGTATATGTTACCCACAAAAAATTAAAAAAAAATAATTTATATTTTATTAAGTTAAATTTATAAAATTAAAATTTAATTTATATTATTTTAGATTAAATTTAATGAAAATGAAAATTTAATTTATATTTAATATAATTTATATTTTTTTGTAAATTTAATTAAATTTTCTTTTGAAATTTTATAAAATATTTGTTTTTTAAATATTAGTAAGTATTCACGGGTATCCGCAAAAGTCCCGCAGGTATTTTTAAACGAGTTCTTGTGTGGGTAACGGGCGGGTAACGGGACGGGTAGCAGGTGGGTTCTTTTGTTACGAGTCAGGTTGCAGGTATGCATTATTTGCACCCGACCTGACCCGACCCGACCCGACCCGTTCTCATCCCTATTAGTTAATATTAATGACCAATTTAGAGATCAATTCATAATAAAAAAACTATTTTAGTTATCAATTTAGAGAGCAATTATAATTTTTTGAAACTATTTTAGTTACCAATTATTTATAGCTTATACTTTGGTATATAAATTTGTCAATCCCTGTATGGGTTGGGCTCATGCTCATTGGTATTGTATCTAAGTAATTCTCTCTCAAAAGATTCAATAGTGGTATCAAAGCCTAGTTTGTGGACGACTTAGGTAAAACCCTCTATTGAAAGTCTTGCTGACAGTAAGTTAGGTAAGCGTGTCCGTTAAGAAAAAAAAAATGACGGTACAAAAAAGGGGTACTTGGTAGTTAGCTTGAGAGGGAAGTACCAATGTGAAGGGACTTATACTTGAGGGGAGATTGTTCGAAATTCAAGTGTGAGTCTAAGTACGACATTGAGTAAAAATGAGAAAGTTGAACATCATACAATGATGAAAACCCATAAACTCATCGTCTTAAGATTTTAGGTTAAGAGTAGTGTTAATCCCTTGTGTGTGGGTCAAACTCATGCTCATTGATATTGTATCTTTCCAATGATTTTCTCTTGAAAGACCCAACACTAATTACTAATTCACAAAATTATTAATTCACAAAAATATATCTAAACTACATTGAACAAACTCAATAAAAATAGGGACTAAATTATTATTTAAGTTTATAAAAAATAAAACAAAAATTCAAGCCAGACCAATTAATCATACATTTTGTTTATTTTTAATATATTTTACTTATTATTATTATTATTATCTATTTTTAAAATTATATTAATGCACCATTTTGAATATTTATCAAGATATTTCAACTTTCTTTATGTAGCTGTAATCGAAAAAGGTTAACATTAAAAATTTAAAATTAAAGTAATATATTATTTGTATGATAATATATAAAATTATATTCCATAAAAATTTGTCAGAAAAAACCTTATTGTAACATTATGTTAAGTTGATAAATAAAAAATTTCTCAAAAAAGGAAAACAATTAATACTCATTAGATATAAAAGTTCACATAACATGACATATTCAAATAAAACGCAAACATAATTAAAAAAAAGTACTTATTTTATTAATAAGAGTTATTGAGTTTTTAAAAATATAAGATTGCAATTATATAATAATATATTAGAAGCTAACTTCATCAAAAAGAACCTTAATAGTGGTAGGAGTTAATTTCGTCCATCATGAAAACAGATGACATGATAATAAAATTTTAAATTTTATTTTTATATATAAAAATAAAAACTAATAAGACGATCTAAGTGTATTGCATTTTATTAATTTGTCAATACTCTTTTAAAATGTCTTTCTCTCAAAAATTAAAAGATATATAAATGATAATGAATGATATAAAAGGAGTTGGATGGCCATTAATAATTTTAAAAAACGAAGAAAAATAATTAAAATTTGTTTATATTTTATGAAATTTTATAATTATTAAAATACTTACAATAAGTAATGGAGGATGGTAGAAAAGACAATAAATAATTTGGTTTATATGTATGTTTGTGTGATTCATAAAGCTTGTTGGAAACTTCACTGGGCCACACGTGGCCCATAAACTAACCATGACAAAACCTGAGTCTACGTATGCAGTTATCACATGGACAAGAGAAATTAGACAGAATTCTATAGCCATAGAAGAAGCAGAACATGAAGACAGAGAAAATGAAAGAAAATTGGCGCCATCAATGAATCCAACCTACAACCTCAAATACGACACAAAGCTGCACTTACAACCACCAGTTCCTCATCCCTCCGTGGCTTAAACTGCTTCCAAGTTGGCAACCCCGTTATCATTCGTTCGCTCCTTAAAACCCCGTTCCCTCTTCCACATAACCTACACTAACATTTTCCCACACACTCCACAACACACAAGAAACACCATGGATATTTGGTCATGGATATGTGAGCTCCCAAACTCTGTGGAGTGGACCGAGTCTGACTCGCCACTCATGTTCGAACTGGCGAGTGAAGAGAAGGACGAGTCAGCTCGTTCCATCCACCTCAAAGCTGAGAGAACCTCCGGGTCTGACTCGGAAGCGGTGGTCACCTTCACCGTATGCTTGCAGGGTTTTCACCCTCACAACGCCCACAAGCCTCTGTGGGTCTCCGAAAAGTGCCACCTTTCATCACAAAACCCCTTCCTCCCTCTCCTCCTCCAACTGCTCCAAGAAATCATATCCAGCTCTCCCACGGCGCACGATAGCACCTGCCCCCGCTCCCAGCTCCAGAAACTCAAGCCCGAACCCATCGCATGGATCATGGACTCTCACACACCCGAGTCCCTCTCCACCTTCTTCAACCTCGTCTTCACCATGCGCCTCTTCTGGCTCTGCGCGTTCCAAGCGCCCCCCGAAGCCGGCTCGCTCTACTTCCACTCCCTCCTCACTCCCACCCTCGAATCGGCGTCGTCCAAACTCGCCTCCGTCCTCCGCACCTTCTTCATCACCGTCGGCGTCGACACCGAACTCTGCTTCATGCGCACCCTCGGTTACATCATAACAAAACTACACATGATAAAAGAACTGAGCGTAGGGTTAGGTTTAAAAACGCTCGTGCCTTCCCCCAGATTCTCTTACGCGACGGAGGCTCACGGTCTCTGGATCCTGAAGGGTTACTCCCCGGTGATGAATATGAAACTGGTGCGAAGCAACGCTCAAAAAAGTCAATTCTGCGGCATCGACGCTAAGGAGTCCATTCTCCGTTACGCTCTGGCGCACCACCAACTTGAGGCACACGTGCAGATAGATTACACCGTTGGATTCTGCGAGGGGTTCATCCAGGTTCGTGCACGTTTGGATAACATACGCCTCCAGGTGGCGAGGCTAGGTTTCAACCAAAACGACGAAGTGGATTTCATCGAGGAGAAACACTTTCCGTCCCGGGGTAGGGTGTGGGTTGGCCCGGAGATCGGAGCGACTTACTGTGGCGGGCTGAGCTTGGGGCGGTCGACGGAGAACAGAGAGAGCGAAGTGGAACTCCAAAAGGTGGTGAAGGGTAATTTGGAGAAGTCGGAGGGTTCTAACGTGACAGCGTCGGCGAGGTCGTCGAGGAGGACGCGAAGTAGGAGTTGGAGAATGGACCAGGACGCGGAGGGCAACGCAGCCATATTCGACGTGGTTTTGCATGATAATGGTACGGGCGTGGAAGTGGGGTCGTTGAAGGGCACAAGTGAAACGGGTGATGAGCGTGTTCATGGACTGAGAGGGCGATACGTGAGGGGAAACAGAGCGTTTACCAAAAGCGGATCGGTGGTTATTGCAGGAGATGAATATGGAGAAGAAGTGGGGTGGAGGCTGAGCAAAGAGATGGAAGGGAGTGTGTTGAAGTGGAGAATTGGTGGAGAGTTTTGGCTTACCTATTTGCCCAACCTAACCAAGGGTTCTTATTATGAAACTAGGTATATTGAGTGGTGTGATGAAGTTGACTTGCCTCTTATTCATGCCAAAACACCATAGCCACGCATTTGTGAGCAGCAGAAGTTTGGGTGTAGATGTATGTACAATAAACTCGGAAATTATTAAGGTTAGTTAGTGTGTCTGTTGTGGTTAAGAAATATATATTTCTGCATAGTTAAACAAACGTCTTATGTGTCATTTCCTAGATCCATAGCCTCTATGTACATACAGTAAGGTCATATTCATGGCAAGTAGTTGTAAGACTCATTTCCAAGTGCTTTTATAATATTTAATTTCTACGAAATTTTAGTTCATTTTTTATGATTAATGGTATTATTTAACTAATAATGCAAAATAAAGATATTACAAGAGATATTATATGGGTTTTTGAGAAACATTATGATAAATTGTCCATAGTAATTTGGTATGGAAAATGATTTTTTATTATTAAATTTTGACAACTTTTTCTTATAATATGATGTGTCATTTTTTCATTTTAAATTATTTTTTATTTTTTTATTTTTTCATTCTCTCATTCTCAATATTCTAAAATCACTTAAAAAGATAGCACCTCATATTATAAAAGAAATTTGTTAAAATTTAATAGTCAAAATATCATTATCCATTTAATAAATACTCAATATTATATTACTAGCTAAGGAGTAACAATATGAGGGAGTTTTTTTTTTTTGTATTTCAGGTTGGTTTCAAGTTTGAATTTGTAAATATGAGTTATTTGACTTTTTTGGTAAAGCAGGATGAAGTCAAGAGGAGTGTGAACGACATCAAGGTTAAAGTCGTCATTGTATTAGAGAAGTAAAATCATTGTGATTCATGACAATTTCAATATTATAAAAGTGAAGTCGTCATGAGTCCTAACAACTTCACTACTCTATATTACCTGAAATCGTCATAACTCGTGATGACTTTACTTTTCAAAAAAAAAAACAAGAAAGACCGTCCTGTATAACAACTGTAAAATCGTTCTTGCTCATCACGATTTCATTATATTTTACAAAAAAAAATAATAAACCGATCCATATATACAATTTTAACTTCAAACCAACCTCCAAATAAAAAAAAAAAAACCGTATAAAGATAAATGGGTCTTCCGTTCATGACAAGGCTTGCGGGAGAGTTCTTCTCTTCTCCAGCTCAACTAGTTTTTGTTCAGCATTTAGAGGGTTTTTCTCTCCAAGTCAATTAACTTTTAAAATATGAATTTTATATTTATATTAATTAAAATTTAAAATGATTACAATTTTATTTCTGTTGCAATTTTTTCGGGCCCTACCTAGTGTATATATATAAAATAAAATAAATTCAATCTCACTTTTGTTTTTTAATAGTAGAACTTGGGTTTTATAGTTTTTAACTATATACTTGTACGATCTTTCTGTTTGATCTTTGGTAATTTTCAAAACTATTTACTTTAAAATTTACAGGGATAGTTTTTAATCTCGACATCCAAATTTTAAAGAAATAAAATAAAAGATAAAACATATTTTTAGTTTCTGTTATTAAATAAGTATTTAAATAGTTATAAATTTGTCGTCTAAAAACACGTATAAAATAAAATATGAGTATATCGTTATATGTATATTACATATTTTTTCTATTTTTATTATTCTTGACTATTAATTTATATATTGGTCGATAATTTACTCTTTGCTATTATCTTGATAAGATTCTTTAAAAGAAAAATGATTTTTTTACCAACTAAATCTTGATAATTTTTTCTTATTTTTTGAGGTGTCATCTCCTAAATGATTTTTATTTATTTTTACATTTCAAAACCACTTTAAAATATTATTTTATAAAAAAAATTATCAAAATTTAATTATTAAAATATCATTTTTACATTTGTAATGGTTGTTGGTTAGTATAAAAAATTGGATAACAAGCGTAATGTCATATATTACAGTCATAGTACGACTATTATACACAATAATTGCTTAACTAAATTTCTTTATACGGTTATATATATTTTAATTTGATAATACAACTATAAAATAATTAGTGTCTATGTATTATTTTTAGATGTTAAAAAGTATTAACATTTGATGTCTAAATCTAAGAGTTAATGGTTCTTAATACTTACTGCAAGATTTTTTTTATATGGGCGATGAAGTTCACTTGAGGTATGTTGTAATAGTTGAATACATCATTTAATCAATTTTAAGAATTATAACATTATAGTTAAAAAAAATATTAATTGGTTATATAATATGATTAAGTTTAAATGTTTTTCTTAACTATGTTGATATACATTTTTTTTCATATTTACATCGATTTATTTACTTATACTTAAATAAATCATAAGTAATGTATGTACATGTATGACAACGACTAAAATCAAAGATTAAAATAATTGTTTGCATAATTAATATAGAAATACAGATATATACTACCATGTTCAAACACAAAGGATTAGTACAGTACTCTTATCCATTATTAAATGTTCCACGATTTTGTGATATGATCAATACCTTATCCTGTACCCATAGTTAAACCTACCACGAGTTAAAGCCTTTAATTATGATTGATCATTAGTAATTATAATTTCCATTATCACATTCATGCTACCGGATTCTATTCCTCAAGACATTACTTTATATATATATATATATATATATATATATATATATATATATATATTTTTTTTTTTTATTTTTATAAATTTATACGTGATAACAAATTATTGACACAAATAAAAGATCAAAGTTCGTAATAATACATACATAAAATTATTTGAAAAGAAAAGGAAGAGATTATGTATTAAAATACATAATATATTATGTATTAAAGTAAATAATGTAATTGACAAAACAACAATATTACATAAATAATACTGGTTTTATAAAATGACACGACAATTCACAATTTAATACATCTTCTATTTAATTTTTCCAAACATGAGTTAGTTGAGTATTGACTTGTTGCAAATGCAAAACTGGTATATAGTGTGTACACGTCCTCTTGTTCCTTATAGAATTTATAATACGGCAAACATTCATAAAGAAAAAACTACTTTATCAATACTGCGAGTAAAAAATAAATTATTTTGTCAATCCAATTTAGACAAAACTTTTTAATCGATTATTTGAAATGAAATGCTCATAAAATAATTAATTTGATTTAAAGATTCATAATTTTCTATTGCATCTCAAATAATAGGAAAAAATTAACATGATTTTATAGAACATGTGATGGAGTATCCCTCAAAAAAAGACACGAGAGTGAATATTGGATAGCTGTCATCGCCCACACCTTTCTCCACTCACATCACGTGCAAATCATAAAATATCCCATTTTTAAGCCAACAACAAAGATAGAAACACCATTTTTCGAGGTTGATGTCATATTATGTATCACTGTATCAAACTAATTTTTTATTAGTCCCAGTGTTGGACTCTAAAATGTGGGAATTTTTTCTAATCACCCATTATTAAATTTAAAATTCAAATTTTGTTTTATCTGGTATTTTTTACTGTTAAAGTTATTTTAGTCGTTTTTCTATAAGACTTGATTTTTTTATAAATTATTAGTTAATTAAATAAGACATTTTTAATAACATATAAGTAAGATTTGTTAGGTTGAGTAGTTGCTTTGTAGGGTGGGTTCCAGGAAAAAACGCCGTCAGCGTGGGCCTGCAAATGCGTGTATAATTTAAAGCGGTCACTGTTACTTCTCTTCATTTACAGCTAATTTTGATTAGTTGCTTTATCATTTCATACCATATTATTAGCTATTAATGTAACATATTTTATTTCAAACAAAGCAATTAAAGAAAATAAAGTCGATTTTAAATGTGAAAAAAAGTATATTCAAAAGGGAATACGATATTGTATATTTCTGATTGCGAATAATCTTTCAATCAAAAATATATCATCTAGACAAGTAATAGATATTTTTATCCTTTATATTTATACTATAACATCATGAAATGCTTTTCTTTAATTAAATTATAGGAACTCTAAACAAATTATTCACCTAACAGTCTAAACTTAATAAGATAAAATTTTATAAATTTATTATAAATAGCATTGTTTATGAGATAATCAATTACGACACCAAAGTATTTTTATAGGCATACTTTTTCTTATATGGGAATTTAATCTAATCCTTATCGCATCTCTAATTAAATACTAAAGAAGCATGTAAAAGTTTCTTTAGTCTTTGTACTGTGGTTTAAGTTATATAAGAACATAATAAAAAGAATTTTTATTTCTTAGAATATATAAATTTTTATAATATTTATATTTTAAATGATTGTTTTTGAAAATTTAATTATTTTTTAATTTAAAATGATTATTTTATCTCTTAACTACTTATTTATTTAAATTAAATATTTATTTTAAACTAAATTATTATATGCAATAAAAAATAAATATAATATGTATTTTCACTGATATGAGTAAAAGATATAATACGCGGAAAAATACATTATATTATTTATGAAAGTTTGATCTATATAATTATTTTAATTTTAAATTTTATTTTGCTATAGGAAGTTACAATTTTAGTATCTATTCCCGATTTAAAATTTATTTCTAGTCGTCATTGGTAATCTTGAATAAGAAAACAAAAAATTATTAGTCTCTAAAACGCGTAACATTATCATAATAGTTTTTAAAATAGAAAATTGAAATTAATTATTTTAGTTCCCAGCATATGTGCATAATGTTTATTTATTTTTTCTTAGAAAAAGCTTAAATAAGTTTTTGTCCTTCAAAAGTTTGAATTTTTTGTGATCGAAAATATTATTAGGATAAAAAAATCGAAGCACGTAAAGGAAATTTAAAAATATTTTAAAAATCAACATAAAATAAAAATGGAAGGCAAGTAAATAAATATTTTAAAAAAATATACAAGTTATTGGCCTGAGCGAGAAAATAATTTATTTTTCCTAAAGAAAATGTTATTTTAATTCTAAACATTGAAATAAAAAGCGTACATAAAATAAATTTGCAATTTCCTGTGTCTGGGGGAATGAATGTTAAAATAGTGAGAAAATCTGTAGAAGTAGATGACAAGGTACAATAATTTGTGGTATAAAATAGTATGTAGAAAGTGAGTGTGATGAGGTGCATTCAGAGTAGAGATGCCAACAGCTATGAGGCAGAGCAATCAGCTTCTTCTCCACCGACTTCTTCTCTACTTTGTCTTCTCTTCCTCACTGTGTTGGGCAAGCCAAGATGGAGAACGGGTTACAGTGCGCAACACCCCACAGAGTACGTGGTGGACGCCACTTTCAGGCAATGCAGGGGATGATGATGACTCTCCTCCAAGGCCCTTGAAGCTTACTTTCGCTGGGCCTGCGACGCACTGGACAGATGCCATCCCCATTGGCAATGGCCGTCTCGGTGCCATGGTTTGGGGTGGTGTACCCTCCGAACTTCTCCAGCTCAATGGTATTCTTGCTTTCAAACTCTAATCTGGCAAACCTTCGCTTTTTTAATTGCTGTTACTTCGATCCAAAGGCCAATGAAAGTGATGTTGTTGTTACATGGTAGTTGTAAGAGTTATAAACTACATGTTTTATTCCCCGTTTGATAATTTTTTATGCCCTTTCTCACTAACTCACCCTGTATAAGTTGCATTCTTAAAATTCACCGAGTTTGTACCCGCATATTGTCCTTAATTCCTTCAAGATCTTTGTTGGGATCCAATTGTACGTTTGGGACTTGAGTCCCGATTAGAAGTATGGTATTCTGGTGTGGGGTTTGCTCTCCACCTAGAAAGGGTTGTTTTTTCTGGTGTAGTTTTACTGAGGTTCTTTTCTTTGGATATATATATATATATA
>Ga0214543_1001542_pt1 | contig 44611 bp, 25 predicted proteins | sample CNSS2metaG_FD_160094 | JGI IMG/M metagenome (GOLD analysis project Ga0214543, IMG submission 160094) | Root nodule microbial communities from cowpea collected in UCLA plant growth center, Los Angeles, California, USA - CNSS2 | ecosystem: Host-associated > Plants > Roots > Nodule | place: USA...
ATCTATCATGAACCTAAACATGTGAGTACAACCTTTTGAGTCGTAAATTGAATGAAATCAGAGTTGTTGTGAAGGAGGCAAGGTTCGCAGGTGCAGGAACCGCCTGGCGGCACCCAATTGGCCGCCAAGCGCCACACCAGAGGTGCGTGGTGTGTTGATTCACGAAAAATGTTGTTTTTCATACTTTTCGCGCAACAGTAACCGTCGAGCGGTAGTTTAGTCCCGCCGGGCGGTAGTTTAGTCCCGCCGGGCGCAAGTCGTCTGATTCTGGGCGCTAGGCGCCACCAATTTTTTTGGTTCGTGCAGTTTTCGTGAAACTGATTTTCCAGTTCGTTAACCGTGCGATTTAGGTGAAATTTTGACAGGTGATCCATAACATGTGGTTCTTCACTTTGAACGGTGGAGATTGGATTTTGAGGTCAGTAGCTAGAGATATATGTCACTCAATATTGCTGATTTTGGAGTCGTTAAAATGTATGAATAAGCCCTTGATTAGTTCAAGTAACTTCTAATGAAGCATAATTGGGTTATGTGGTAAGTCTCTATCAATTTAAATGTTCCTTTGGGTTAGTCACATGTGGAGAATTGGTTTGGTGAAGGCATGGGTTTCAATATTAAATTACATCGGTGCATAAGATATGTGCTTAAAATTGTTAGTGTTGCTGCTTATATTTTGTTTGAGCATGCTTGGGATGGTCTATATGACTAGGGGATGAATGCACATGTGAGATGCTATAAGGGCTAGAACATTATAGACGACAATGCTTTTCATTAGGGGTGCTCTAGAATGAGAGCAAATGAGAGCAACCTGTGTGAAGTATGCTTGAACCTGAACTAAAGCTAGTAATGTGCAAGTACTGGTGTAGCGACTGGCGGTACGTGTCCCCCGCCAGGCAATCTGGAAGCGGCAGCGCCTAGCGATTTTGCTGTAGTAGATTGGTGTTATGCTTACTATGATGTGCGTGATCTACAAGGCTTCTAGGATATCTTAAAGGTCATCTTGCTAGTGTTCCTTGAGTTAAGCTTGGAACGTATCCCTTGAGTTGAGCTCGGATAGGGGTTAAGCACGTGATATTCCTCGAGTTGAGCTCGGAATGGCATCCCTCGAGTTGAGCTCGGGATGGCGGATGAACACGAGGAACCCTTGAGTTGAGCTCGGGTTGGCGAGTGTTGCCGGTGTGAGTGTGTTGGTTGTGGCCAGTACGGATGGGTCCAGATAGATTGCCCTCCTCAGTAGTTGACTGACGAGTTTGGTAGTCTTGGGACGTTACGAATTATGTTCGTATATGGGAACTCCACCTGGCGTTACGGTATATGATCCGTAGCATGGTTACCCGCACGTGCTCTATCGGTTGTGGTCGATAGGTGTGGCAGCAAGACACCTTGAGGTACTCACTAGAAGATGTAGAACACGAATAACATGGTGGTGGCCATGTGATGTGATATCAAAGGATGAAATTCCTTTGGTGATTGTGTGATTGGTATATTTGTGCCATATATATATGTTTATTTTGTTAGCTCACCCTAGAGGACATCCTCAATGCCATCCAAGATCGCCTGACCGCTATCCAAACCTAGATGGAGACCCAAGAACAATGCCAATCTGCCCTAGAAACCAAAAACGAGTCCCTCCACTCCTCACTTTCATTTCTCATATACCAGGTATCCTCACTCCCTCCTCCCAACCCAACAACCATACCATCGCCCTTTCATAGTTCATCCCTGCATTCTATCAAGAACTACCAGCAACCTCATATAGGCACAGCCTTTACGTTCATCCCTTTTTATTCCTGACTCCTTCAATAGTCATCTCCACACTACTACCACTATGACTACACAACCTATTACCAACCCACCCCCACCACCACTCATACGTCCCCCAAACTCCAACTAGCCTTCTTCGAAGGTCCTGATCCACTAGATTGGTTATTTCAAGCAGACCAATATTTCACTTTTTACCAAATACCCCCAGAGAAACATCTATCTAGGGTGGCATTTCACATGAAGGGAGAAGCCCTTAGCTGGTTCAAATGGATGCACTACAACAATATGCTCACTGATTGGCACTCATTCACCTGCGCACTTGAACTTCATTTTGGACCCTCCTCATACATGAACCACCAATCGAAACTCTTCAAATTGCAACAACACAGGTCAGTTCCTGAATACCAAACATGCTTTGAGAAACTATTTAATTGTGTTATTGGTTATCCTCAGACACTATCCTAAACTGTTTCATTTCTGGCCTTCAACCTGAAATTCGAAGGGAACTTACCATCCTTCACCCATACTCCATATCTCAAGCCATATGGTTGGCAAAATTAATAGAGGATAAGATTAAAGACTCTAAACCCAAATATCCTCGGCCCTAATCCCATAACCCTACCCATACCCACCCGCCACCAAATCCTAATAACCACATTCCTCAACATCAACCAACCACTACTCACCTACCAATCAAATGCCTCATACCCACGCAACTTTAAGAACAGGGAACTTAAGGACTATGCTATAATTGTGATGAAAAGTTCACCCCAGGCCATAAATGCTCCACTGCGCGATTCTTGCTGCTAATGGACTACCCTGAATCCCTGACTGACCCACCTATAGACTCGCCACCAATTGACCCCAACATTCCTGAATTGGTAGACACCATTCATTTTCATCTATCACCTCAGGCTCTCTCTGGTAACCCATCTCCAAAAACCCTTAAATTCACTAGGCTCATACACAACCTTCCTATTACAGTACTGGTTGACTCAGACAGCTCCCACAATATTTTACAACCCAGAATCGCTCACCATCTCCATTTACCCATTAAACCTACCCCACCTTTTTTTGTCATTGTCGGCAATGGTGCCTTCATTAATTGTCAAGGCTCATGTCCGTCAGTCAATATCTCTATCCAAGATTCCCTATTCACTATACCTTTATATCCCTTGCCCATCGAAGGAGTTGATGTGGTACTCGGAGTGGAATGGCTCCGCACATTGGGGCCAATAAAAGCTGATTTCTCCATCCCTAGCATTGTCTTCACCTACCAAAATCACCCCATTACTCTCCAAGCCACCAAAATAGCTTTTCGCACTATAGATGGCCACTACGAGTTCATAGTCATGCCTTTCGGTTTGTCTAATGCCCCATCTACTTTTCAAGCAGCCATGAACGACCTTCTTCGACCATATCTATGTCAGTTTCTTTTAGTGTTTTTATGACATCTTAGTCTACAGTCCTACTTTGGAGGACCATCTCACTCATTTACATGTTGTTTTGAAATTATTAGAAACTAAGAATTTTGTGTTAAGTTGTCTAAATGCAGTTTCGCTACTTCAGAAATCACTTATTTAGGCCACCTCATTTCATCTCAAGGAGTTTCCCTTGACCCTGACAAAGTAATAGCCATCAACAACTGGCCGGAGCCATGATCACTCACGCAATTACGGAGATTCCTCGACCTCATCGGGTTCTACAGGCGATTTGTTCACCACTACCCTACACTTGTCGCTCCACTCACCAATTTATTATAGCATTGCAGTTTTACATGGACACCAGAAGCCCATAAGGCCTTTACAATACTTAAATAACACATGTCAAATCTACCTATAATACGGCTTCCAAACTTCAATCAACACTTCACAGTGGAGACAGACGCATCTGTAGTTGCCATCGACGCTGTGCTCAGCCAAGAAGATCACCCTCTCGCCTTTTTAAGAAAGAAAATGTGCCCTCGTCTCCAAGCTTCATTAGTTTATATCCGAGAAATATAGACAATAACATAGGCAGTAAAGAAATGGCATGAGTACTTGATGGGAAATCACTTCAAGATTTACACAAATCAGAAAAGTTTAAACACTTTTCTTACCCAAACAATTCAAACCCCGGAACAACAAAAATGGACAACAAAAATGCAAGGATATGACTTTCAAATTTTGTACAAACCTGGAAAGAACAACATCGTTGCAGATGCACTATCTTGCCAAGACATGGTTGACACTCCAGTGATAATGGTCCTCTCGGCTCCTACACCCCTCATATTCAAGGAACTAAAATAGTTTTATTCCACTACAGCCGACCAAGATCTCATCCAGTCCTGCACTCAAAACCACCCTCTGCCAAGTTTGTTTTACACTCGTCAAGGCATCCTGTTTTTTCGAAATCAGATCTTTCTCCCACCAATCAGCAATCTTCGAGAAAGAATCCTCAGTGAATTTCATGTCTCCCCCACCGCAGGTCATTCAGGGGTGAAACCCATGCTCTCCAAAATTGGTGTATCCTTCTGTTGACCAGGATGGACCCGTGATGCAAAGAAATTTATCCAGCAATGCCATATTTGCCAAAGCAACAAGTACATGCCCAACAAATCGCATGGGTTAATACAACCTCTCCCAACCCCGAATCAAGTTTAGAAAGATTTATCCATGGATTTCATAACCCACTTACCTTCATTGGCAGAACACACCACCATCTGGGTCATATGTGACCGTTTGACTAAATACGCCTACTTCATAGCCTTACCCACACATTACATTGCCCCAAGCCTTGCACAACGATTTTCTGTTGAGATCTGTCGTCTTCATGGCATGCCAAGGACCATCATTTCAGATCGAGATCCAATCTTTGTCAACACCTTTTGGAGAGCCCTATTCAAAGCACAAGGCACCACACTTCAGCTTAGTTCATCATATCATTTGCAAACCGACGACCAAACGAAAGTTTTGAACAAAGGATTAGAAGCTTACCTTAGGTGTTTCACTGGTGAACACCGGCACAATTGGTACAAATATCTTCATCTGGTTGAGCTATGGTACAACACATCTCATCATTCAGCAATTGACATTTCACCGTTCCAGGTTCTCTATGGTCGTTCCCCCCCAATAACCATAGACATGCTCAACTCACCACGCACAGAAATCACAATCTCGGACATCCTTCAACAACACACACTCATCCTCCATGAACTCAAACAGAACCTTTATCGTACTCGTTAGAGAATGATGGACCAAGCCAACCAACACCAAACTGACAGAAGCTTCGAAGTCCACGATTGGCTTGAGTATATCTTCAACCATACCGCCAACAGTTAATCTACCGTAGGCTGTGTCAAAAACTCGCACCTCGCTACTCTGGCGCTTTCCAAATTGTCCGCCGCATCAGGAATGTCGCTTACGAACTATATCTCCCGGCCACCTCACGCATACACCCCATTTTTCATGTCTCGCTCTTACGAGCTTTCAAAAGAACCCCACCCTCCAAACTCTCGAACACTCTCTCACCTTCTACGAACATATAAGAAAAATCCCCCACTTCAAAGAGTTTAACAAGTTCTCTCACTTCCCCACCTACCATATTTATGTCACTTTCCCCACCTACCATATTTATGTCACTTTCCCCACCAACCAATCCTATTATGCCACCTCATAGTCCACTAGCTGTCCCCCACATTAATACCTCACCTAACCCCCTCGAGTCTCACACAGCTAAAACCATTCAGAACCTTCAAACAACAAACATATCTCCATCAACCCTAACCCAACATGCACCAATCTGAACCCAATCACTCAAGCCCATTCCAGCAGCACCTGCCTGGCCCAATCCCATACGTATTTCCATTCTGATTGGAAATACGTAAGACCAAGGTTAATTCTTGTCGGGATCACTAAATAAAAATTAAATAATTTCTAATTCCTCAAATTATGTTTTTATTAAGAACTACATGATCTTTGATTTTCCTTTGTGAATGGAAATACATAGAACCAAAGCCAATCCTTGTCATGATCAATAAATAAAAATTAATTAGTTCCTTAAATAGTTTTTCATTAATAACTACGTGATCCCTGATTTTCCATTATGAATGGAAAAACGTATAACCAAAGTCAATCCTTGTCGAGTTCACCAAATAAAAAGTAAAGAATGTCTCAAATAGTTTTTTTATTAAAAACCACGTGATCCCTAATTTTCCATTACGAATGGAAATACAAAGGACCAACATCAATAATTGTTTGGATCACTATATAAAAATGAAGTAATTTCTCCTTTAGTTTTTTCATTAAGAACTACGTAATCCCTGATTTTTTTACTATGAATAGAAATACGTATGACAAAGATAAATCCTTGTTGATATCAATAAATAAAAGTAAAATAATTTCTCAAATAGTTTGTTCATTAAGAACTACCTTATCCCTAATTTATTTAATTTTTATTTGGTGAACCCGACACGGATTGACCTTGCTCCGAGGTATTTCCATTCATATTGGAAAATAAGAAAATTGGGGATCAGATAGTTCTTAATAGAAAAGCTATTTGAGAAATTATTTAGATTTTCTTTGGTGAACCCAACAAGGATTGACATTGCTCCTACGTATTTCAATTTATAATGAAAAACGGGGATCACATAGTTTTTAATGAAAAAAATATTTGAGAAATTATTTAATTTTTATTTGGTGAACTTGACAAGGATTGACGTTGTTCTTATGTTTTTTCATTCACAATGAAAAATCAAGGATCACATAGTTCGTAAGGAAAAAATAAAACTATTTGAGAAATTAGTTAATTTTTATTTGGTGAACACGACAAGGATTGACCTTACTCATACATATTTCCATTCATAATGAAAAATCAAGGATCACATAGTTCTTCTAACGAAAAAACTTATTTGAGAAATTATTTAATTTTTAGTTGGTGAACTCGACAAGGATTGACTTTGCTCCTACATATTTACATTCATAAGGAAAAATCAGGGTCATGTAGTTCTTAAAAACAAACTATTTTAGAAATTGTTTAATTTTATTTGATGAACCCGACAAAGATTGACCTTGCTTATACATATTCCCTTTTATAATGGAAAATCAAAGATCTCGTAGTTATTAACTAAAAAACTAGTTGAGAAATTATTTAATTTTTATTTGGTGAACTCGACGAGAATTGACCTTACTCCTATGTATTTCCATTTATAATGAAAGATTAGAGTTCACGTAGTTCTTAATTGAACAAAAGATTTATCGAATTTGGTAAATTACTCATCAATAACATTTTGTAAATCCCTCACGTTGTTATGTTAATCAACATAACCTTGGATTTGTAGACATGTTAATATTTATGAACGTTATGGAGATACAATTTAATCCCTCTAGCATTCCCAATGTTCATCCAACCTAAATGGAGAAAAATCTTTAGGTCTTATATTTATCACCTTTCAGTTCAAGAATACCACATATGTTCATCATCATAATTTGAGACTATAATAAATTATTATTTTCACCATTACAAACATGTCTTAATTAATAAACTTAACGACATAAAACTTGTTTTAGACTATAAAATTCGTACTCAATTAAACTTAATAAGACAAAACTATTATATTATGTTACTTTTGTAATACTTGAGGACAATTTAGGAAATATAATATAATATTATATCCTAATTAATAATATAAATATAAAAAATTGATATATTTTATCAAATCATATATAATTAATTAAAATTAATATTTATTATGTCGTTATAAATATTAATCAATTAAATATGTTGTGACTAATATCTAATCTATTAAAATTATATCCACCACTCAATATTAATAACTAAATATTTGCATTAACGTTATCTGTAATGAAAATAATAATAATATGCATATTCAATACATAACGTACTTAATCTCAAATCTGAAAAGACATCTAGCCTAACAGTTTTGGGAGAGTATTTCGGTTCAATGTACCAGGTTTTCGCTTTCCCATAAAACATATCGAAAAAAATCCATTTTTCATGAAGGAAAAACGGATCAAGAGTTGTATGAAAGACAAAAACAACATTAGATTGTTTTGAATAGAGACGTGAGTTCACAACTACAATATACATAATTTATTTGTGCGTATCTCACATTATACTATATTCCTATAAAATTGAAATTGTTAACGTGAGTAAATGCTAATACCACATTTAAAAGATAATTGTTTATCTACAATGTGACATCATGTTAACACCTTGGATATGGTACCATCATCCCTAAATGACCTTAGTTCTATCCTTAGTAAAGTTAATTGATTGATTTTCACATAAAAGTAGTGTCTTTATTGAGAGCGTGATGTTATTTTAGTAAAAAAATTCCAATAAATGACATGTTTATTGTTTTCTCATTTGAATGAAAAAGTAAAAAAATAAAAGAAGCTAAAGCTGCAATCATTTTTTGCTGAGTACTACTACCCAAACCTCATCACAGCACCACCAGATTGACTCTAATGGCCTGGATTCAATTAATTTTCAACTCTCATCTAACATGAAACATACTCTCTTACAAGTTACGAAGATCTCATAGTGTGGGACACTAATCAATGGAAGTAAGCCAATTGCCAAATTGTTGATAGAAATTGTGGTGATAAAATTCCGAATTTGTACGGTACTTTATACAACTTTTCGAATGAAGTAAATTTTTATGAGTTTACAAGTCGATTTTATAAATTAAGTCTACGAAATTTTCAAGAGTCTACATACACTCTTGAGTTTATGCATGCTCTCACTGATAAAAAATAGAATGTTTGATTCAGCAAATGTTTAATCAGATTTTTTGTTTTTGTTTAATGCAGCAAATATGAAGCTTCTCAACATTGACTAACTCAGTTGCGTATATTCATTATACGTCACATCAGTAAACATGTCAAAGTGAGCCAACTTAGTTCACACGGATTAGCTCACCATGAGTCGGGTTGAAAATGAGTAAACCAAACTCGGTTCACTTTATGGTTAGCTAGAAATTTTGTAACCCGGTTCAATCCACCACGGATTGGTGGGTTAAGTGGATTGGCTCACCAACTTACATAAAAAATATTATTTATTTATTTATTTTTTTAGTATTCAAATATTTAAATAAATTTTTAAGTATCCCATGAGATGACAATCGTAGTAAAAATCAAACTATACATTTTTGCCATGCTAATTTAGAAAAAACTGTTTATAAGATAATTATTTGAGTAATTTATTATAAAGATTATAATTAAATATTAAAGTATCAACATATATAACTTGACATTCAAAGTATCCAAATATTATTGAGCAACATTCTACTATTTAAAAATACAAAATTGTGAATAAATAATTATTAAAAAAAATTGTATAAAAATGTTGGTGGGTTAAGTGGACCAGCCCACCTTCAATCTAGCTCGAACCCGTTTAACCCGTAGATTAAGTAAGCCGGGTTAAATTCAATCTACTTTTGAAAAAACTGAATATTTTTCGATTCAATCCGACTCAAACACGTGGTGAGCCGAATTCACTTACGATCATTTTCACATCTCATCTCAGCGAACTAGATTTACTTATATATGAATTATTAATGTTAATATTTAATACATTTGTGCGCTAACTTGAATAATTTATTGCAAAAAAAAAGTACATTAATTATTTTTCACCTAGCTACAAAGGCATGCCCCGTTTATGGGTGCAGTATACATTCGTGCTAAGTGTCAAAATATGAATGAATACATGATTTATTTATGAGGCTACTAGGACAATTAACGGCTTCCGATTGCAAATATTGAACATATTGGCTGATTCTGAAAGCACGTTTTTCTTGTTAATTTTAAACTGCAAAGAACTGAGCCATCTATGTTTCTAGCATTGGCGCTTTTGTTCAGCAACCACTAGTGCATGCCGCGCTTCCACTTCCTCAGGCTCTGCCACCACCACCAATGCCTGATGCTGTTCCTTTTCTGCCACTTCATCAGCTTCTACATGTTCCGTGATATTTTGCCGGAAATATCTGAGTATTACAAGCAATATAAATGCTGCAAAGAAAATTTCATCATAAGAATCAACTCGGTACAATGTTGCCAAATGCACTTTTCACTTTACATCATCCGGAGTTTGAGCAGAATGAAGTCACTTTTCACCAAGTAATATGGAGTTTGGATTTTTTACTGAACTATTTTTTCTCTTTTGTTTCTTTAAAATATACTGATGTACACTAATTTTTAAAATATATTAAAAAGTAGTATATTTTAGAGACATACAACAGAGAATAACACAAAAACTCGGTAGAGAAACTGGCTTTTTAATTATGTAAGGAGCAAAAGTCTGTATTCAGGTAAACACTGTTTTTATATTCCAAGTTAGATGAGACTAGCATTAGGCATTGCAATTTTGGAGATTGTTGATGCTCAAATAGTCATGCATCCTTTTGCAAAAGGCAGTGAAATAGTATATGTTAGACAGATATAATAAGTTAAAATTACTTAAAAAAGTAGCTTACTGGAGAGTTACCTGTGCAGATTCGAGTCTTTATTGTAGATAGATTCCAGAAGGTAACAAGCACCGAAGCGAGCACTTTCTTCTTGTGAGTACAAACATTCCATGTGTCCAACAATCGCAATTTCAAGCACTCAACTGCATAGCAAAACATTAGTGTAAAATACAAATCTGGATCAGCCTAAAATGTTGTCAATTAGAGGCTGGAATTATACCTCTCTGGTTTATCTGAGCCGAGTAACAAGAATAAAGCTTTGGTACACTGAAGCTGACAAAAAATCCTGCTCATGTATGTATACACCAAGTTAGTAAGATTATCAGAACAAAAATATAATACAAAACATGATAATAATGCGGAAAATGATTGAGTTCATGATGTTCTCACCAATGGCACAGAGCCTCCAAATTGTAATAAGATGACCATACTCCGCTCCAAGTAGAAGGAAAGGAGCTACCTGCAACAAAAAAGTTAAAATGCAATCTGATGAAATAAACACTAACGCTCAAAAAGAAATTTTGCAAACAATCAGGAAACCAAGATTCTGGTTTAAGAGATTACTCTCAGGGTCATGCACGGTTCTCCTGAAAACAGCTCTCTAGTCTTTGAAATTGCAAAATTTAATGCAGGAAGAATCAATTTTGCAAGATGTAAAATGTCATCTTCTTTCAGCTTGGCAAAACTCCTTTTCTCAATCTGGTTTCTGAACACATTCACACACAAATTCCTTAAGTACATCCAAATCCAAAACCAAGATAGCTTTAAAAGAAAAACAACATCATGATAAACTAAACTTGTGTTACCTTTGGAAAACTGAGTTTGAGAAGAAGGAAACACCCAACAAGAGAATTGCCAATCGCGATAGGGCCGAGAAAATGCTGAAATGGGAAGCACGGGAACGTGTCAGACTCTTCTACTAGAGAGACACACAAAAAGAGAAGAAGCACTCAGAGACAGAAGCTGCAGACCTAACATTGATTCCTTTAGAGAAGCAAGAAGACAAGAAACAAAGACACCCGAAACCAAACCAAAGGGTCGATTTCGAAACATCTCTCCACATAATCAAATCAGTGATAAACGCCCCAACACGATCTAGATCACCCCCATTCTCTTCATCAGCTTCTAAACATCAAACCAAAGTAAACGCATCAATGCATTTATTCTATGCTTCATGATAGATAACATTAAATGAAATCAAATAAACAGAGCAACAAACAAGAAATAAACTCAGTTAAATTCTTACACAAATCTAGCAAACCACCAAATTTAGTAACAAAAAATTTAGCTTCGTGTGTCTGTATGTATATGTTACCTTCAAAAAGGCAAAAATCTGTTCTGGTCTCAAAGAATCACAAAATTCAGTTAAATTACTCATTCCTCCTAAAGAAGGTCCAATCACAGAAATAAAAAAAATCAATACAAATCTAATAAAATTATCCTCCGAATTTATTGAAATAAATTTAACAAAATTTACAAAACTTAGTAAATTAGAATTTACTTTAAGAACTACTAGAACCAGAAATATTTCCTGCCTTTTATCTATCTATCTATCTGCTGCAGCACCATCTATCTCCTCATCCGAAATGTTGAGTAACAAAAGATAAAAAGGAATTTTGTTTATGAAAGTTAACCTTTCCATACTTATTCAATCATAATTATATTAACTACTTTTTTAAGTTGACCTATGATTAGTATGAAGTAAAAGAAAAATTACATGCATCAAACAAATATCTGTATAAAACATATTTACACATCTAATAAAAGTTGATATGGTTATCTTACTCATTAATAGAATGTGTGACCACAAGATAGATTTTACTATCAAACATTTATCAGATTAATCACCTAAATAAGCTAAATAGAATTTATGAGTATTCTTAACTAACATTTATAACCTTAAAACCTATTAATTAGTAACACTGCATTTATTCATACTTGGAGATGAAGTTGAAGGTGGTTGAAAAGGCACCAAGCTGAGCCTCTCCTTCCTGTGTCTCCCGCTGTGCCTCCTCTTCTTCTGTTTCACAGCCTCCTCCACCGGACCTCCCTCCTTCTCCTCGCGCCTCCACCTCCGCGAGCTCCTCGGCGACGCCGCATGGTTCTTGTACCTGCGCCGCACTCCTGCAGCCTCCGGTGCCTCATCATCGAGGCGCGCCTTGGATCTCCGCGCAGAAGAAGGGGAAAGAAGAAGAAGGTCCCTGAGTGGAAGAGAGCTTTTCGGAGATCGGAGGAGAGAGAGCGGAGACCGTGACGAAGAATTGGCAGTGGTGGCCGGCGGTGACTGAACGCAGTCGATGGAAATTCGAAGAGGCTCAACCGGAACCGAGTTCTCGTCTCTGCGAACCGAACGCGACGATGACTTGGTTCGGGACCGGTGGTGGTGATGATGATAAGGGGAAGAAAAACAATCCATGAATATGAATATGAATGTGAATGTGAATTTGAATTTGAGTTTGAGAGAAGTGATTGTTGAATGGTTTAACGAATGAAGTGTAAATGTAGTAGAGTGGTGTGTTAGAGCCGTTGGGAAAAGACGGCGTTTATAGCCGTAAGTTTTTGAAAAGTGGTGGTGGGGTGGTAGTGGGGTGAGACCGTTAGGACCAACGGTTAATGTTAGAAAAAAAGAAGAAGCTAAAAGTCAAAAACGTGAGTGTGTTGGTAATGGTAACGTTGGAACTTGATTCTTAGTGGAATGTGACGTGAAAAAGTGATGATGAGATCCTCTTGAGAGTGAGTGAGTTTCCTTTATTAAACTACAAAAATTGAATGATGCAAATGTTTCAGAGTACTTCTTCTAAGTTCTTACCAATAGTTGTTTTAATGCAGCCTTTAAATTCTTACCAATAGGTTTGGTCAATCAATCAGGTGTGAGAAAACAAAAATCCTCCTAAAATTTGTAATAGATTTTTTTGAAATGGATACAAGTAAGACAAGAGAGTTTTAATAGAGACATATGTGAGTATTATTATTAGGGATGGCAACGGGTCGGCTCGGGTCGGGTCGGGCACGTGTATATCCGTAACCCGACCCGTCAAAAAAAAAATTCGCATGTTACCCGTCTGTTTACTTGTTGGATATTCGTTTAATAAATATTTGCGGATATTTTTAAAATCCGCAGGTACTCGTGGATACCCGATACCCGCAAATATTTAAAAATTTTATATTTTATAAATTGTTTAATATAAAATTATAAAAATAAAATATAAAATTAAATTAAATTACATTAAATTTTAATTATAATTAAATTTGACATAATAAAATATACTGATAATTTTAATTTTAATTAAATTAAATTTAATAAAATATACATTAAATTTTAATTTTAATTTTTTTGCGGGTAACGGGTACCCGCGGGTACGGATAATATGATACCCGTACCCAACCCGTTTATAAGCGGGTATTAAAATACCCGCTACCCGCGGATAATAAATACCCACGGGTATTAACTATTAGTTGCGGATCTATATTCGCGGGCACAGATATTTTTGTCATCCCTAACTATTATGTATTAAAGTAATATTAGTTATTTCAAATTTAATTATATATAATTTTATTTGGATTTAAAATTATTTTTAAAAAGATTAATTTTTAAAATTTATAATTAATATTCTAATTATTTAATTTTTTTAATTAAATTTATTTACATTAATATTTTATAACGTAATTTTATTTGAGTTACGTTTTAAAATTATTTTTAATTGGGTTTATATTTTAAAGAATTCTTTTTATAAATAGTTTTGTTGAAAATAAAAAAGTAAAACTAGAAAAACATACGTGAATGAAAAAAATATGTACATTTTTTTATAGATATCCGATAAATAAGGAAAAAGGATAATTAAATGGAACACTTTTAGATAAAACTAAGTAGTAACCGTGTTAAATTGTAATCCCAATAAACTAATTTTAATTTTTAAAAAAAGTTAAATTCACCATCTTCTTATTTTCTCTAAAAAAGATTTTGTATCAAAATTATTCCCTTAATAAAGGTTGAGTTGAAGTTTTTTTTTTTTTTTTCATCAAAAGTTCGTAACATTTATCTCAACATTGAACAAGATTCTAAAAGTATTTGTATAAATATTTATACTTTTTTATAGTTTAAATTATTATTATTATTATTATTATTATTGAAAACTCTTGCTTTTCATGTATTCGTGATAATAAAAAATTATAAATTATTGTTATTTTAAATAGTTTTTATTTATTATATATAGAAAAGTAAAATTAAAAAATAAATGTGAGTACCAGTAAAAAACAATCATCCCAATATATCAGTATAGATAAAAAATAATAAAATGAATATTATTTATATATATTATCCTATTTTAGTATCACATTTTTATTTTTAATTTTATTTTTTAATAAATAACTGTTTATTTAAATTAAAACAATTATTTGACCATGTTTAACTTTAAGTAATCGTTTTATTATATTTAACTGTTTTATATTCATTTAATATTTTTTAAATTAAAGTAAGAATTTTTAATAAAACACATTATCTACAAAATAAATAAAAAATATTTATAATAAAATTTAAAATTTTATTTATTTTTATTTTTAACATTAAAAAAATAACACACATGCCTGAATACATACATACATATATATATATATATATATATATATATATATATATATAGGAAGGGATATTCCATTTTGATGTTTACATTTGTATTTTCTATTTTACCATTTAATAAATAATTATTTTATATTTTTATGTCTTATAATTATTAGAATTCATTATTTCATTCATTTAATTTTTTTTTAAATTAGTTATTTTTAAACTGAAATAAATATCTTTAATAAAACAAATTATCTACAAAATAAATAAAATATTTATAATAAAATATAAAAAATTATTTATGTTTATTTTTAACATTAAAAAAAATAAACACACATGCGTTGAGCTTGGCACATGTGTTGTGTTTTCACTAATGATATATAAAAGGGATTTTACTTCAAACTATCAATATTTTTTTCCATTTTTATCTTTTAAATATTTTTTAAATTAAAATAATTATTTTATTAATATTATTTTTAAGTGATTCTTTACATAAATTTAGTCAATTTTATATTTGTTATGAAATAAAGCATAATAGGGAGAAGAGAGAAAAATAGAAAATAGAAGGAAGTATAGAGAATGAGAGAATAGAAAACAAATTTATGTTTATTATTATTGATAAGAAGAATCATATTTATAGATACTTACAACATGTACTTCATCATAAAGGAACAAATCAACTAGTTAATACAAATTTTTACATAAAGAGTAATGAATCATATAAGTAAATATATCAAATTAATGGACAATCATTAATTCATTAATTCATAATGACTTTTTTTTAACTTAAACATTTTTTAATTAAAAACTTACCAATAAAATAAATAAAAACTATTATATACAAAGGGAATTTCTTTCCCTTGTCCACACTATTTTTCAATTTTATTTTTTAAAATCTGGATAATTTTCTATCGATATTATTTTTAAGTGATTATTTATTTAAATTTAATCATTTTTTTATTTGATTTTTTTTAACTTAAACATTTTTTAATTAAAAAATTACCTATGAAATAAATAAAGAGTATTTCTCTTTTTGATATTGAATTTTTTTACTCACGTTTACTCAAGTTACCGTTTTACTTTTATATTACTGATTTTTTAACCGTTTTTTTAATTTAAATATTTTTTTAAATTGAATAAATAAAAATTTCTTAAAAAGCAAAAAATAATAATTATGTATAAATAATAATTTATTATATCTTTACTTAATTGATTATTTTATTATTAATAGATTTCAGAAATTCAATAATAATAGCTTAATTGATTATTTTATAGATAATATATTAATCTCACATATATTAATGATAATGAATTAATTTATAGATAACACTCCTCTTGAGTGTTCATTGATAAAAGAATGTGTCTCGTTAAAACCTTAGAAAAAAATTCTTTGGGATAAAAAAAAATTAGTAAAGGAAAAAAAAGTACATTCTGTATTCTTTAATACAATATTGTTCATCATATATTATATTTCTCCCCCTCATGTAAACTTATATCATTAAGACAGAGTCCGAACTTGTGAACATTTGCTTAAAAGTTCTTCTTGGCAAAAACTTCATAAATAGACCTGCCATATTTTCACATGAATGAATTTTTGGATATCTATATCATCCTTTCAATTGAACAATATACTATTGTCTTTATATATGACTGTTGATTCCATCTTTGTCGGGGATAGTCACAAGTTTCTTGCACATGTTGAATTATAGACCTTAACCAAACATATTCACAACTTTCCTCGTAATTTTGTATGATTAGACAATGTTGCTACTATGATTTGTTTCATATACCTTCATGAAACCATTGTGCTACCACATGTGAACAAACATCTTCTTTGTGATCAACCATTGTGACATTGTGAAAATATGTAAAATAACATGCATATACATAACCCATTAGTCTGAATCTGAATCATTTGAATGGAATAAGCTCATATTCGTAGTACCCTTAAAGTAACGAAGTATATGTTTTACTCCAAACCATTTTCTTCTTGTAGTTGAAGAACTATATCTTGCTTAACAAATTTATAGCAAATGCAATATTAGATCGAGTATACTTAGCAAGATACATTAGTGTTTCTATGACACTAAGATATGGTGGTTCTGGACCAAGAAGATCTTCATAATTTTCTTGAGGTCTAAGAAGAGTCTTTATCAACATCTAACGACCTCACAACTATTGGAGTGCATAATGGACATGACTTGTCCATTTAGAACATTTTAAGCACCTTAATTATATAAGTCTCTTGACGTATAAAAACACATTTATTTAAATAATCAATTTCTAATTTCAAATAAGACTTTGCCCTTCAAAGATCATTCATCTCAAATTATTTCTTTAAGTAATCAATTGCCTTTGTGAGCTCATTAGGAGTTCCAATGATGTTTATGTCATCTACATAAACAATAATTATGGTAAATTCATTTTTGGATCTTTTCATATAAATACAAGAACAAATATGATCATTTTTATATCCTTCTTTTAATAAGTACTCAATAAGACGGTTATGACACACACGTTCTGATAGCTTTAATCAAGAAAAGAGCATGTTCAATTTTATTGAATAACCCTCTTTAGAATTTGTCTTGTTGGGCAAATAAAATCCTTCAGGGATTTTCATATAAATATGATTCTCAAAAGAACCGTACAAATATGTTGTAACATCATCTATTAGATGTAAATGCAAACCTTGTTGTGCAACTAGGATAATCAAATATTGCAATGTTGTTGTATCCAATACTAGTGAATATGTTTTTTTCACAAATCAATACAAGGTTTTGTGAACAACCTTGAGCAACCAATTGCTTTGTATCTAACAATTTCATCATTCTTAATTTGATTTTTGCGTAAAAATCCATATGTAACCAATGGGTTTCACAACTTCAGGTGTACGAACTGTGCAAACTATATGTCCAAAAACCTTTCGTTTAGCAAGCAAATATAATTATGCTTCTTTGCATATTTTCATTTTGGCCAATCTTTTCTTTACCGACAATCTTTAATGATCATTGCTTATTGATCATCATTGTCATTCATAACATTCATCGCTATGTTATAAGTAAAAGTTTCGTCAATTTTAACTTCATTTTGGTTCCATATTATATGATTCATGACATAATTTATTGAGATCTCATCATTTTCAACAATTTCAGGTACCTAAGGTTCTTCTGAAATCACACCATTAATTATGTCAAATGAATCTTTTGGAATTTCAACCTTTTCGATTAGGTTATTTTGCATTTTAGCTCCCTTTCTCATTCAAGAGTCTTTGAAACTAATATACGTGTAGTATAAACCATAAGGAAATGTTGATAATTTCTCCAATATACATTTTTTGTAAAATCAATCTTAGAGATATAAAGATATTTCATATCTTTTTCATTGTTTGTCTCAATATAATATCCATTTAGACAAATATCCTTGAAACTTAATAAGTTTTTATTCAACTTCTTGGTAGAAGTATAATAGCTCTTTTAGAGTCTTCAAATATATCTGTAGTACTATAAATAATACTAACATTGATGTCTCGCATTATCAAACAAGAGAAAAATTTGATAAAGTTGTTGCACTATCAATAAGACACATATCATTTGGTACTAGTGCAAACATTCATTTTTCATATAAATGTAAATATCAATATGAGATTTTTTTTAACACTCTCATAATTAATGAGGTGATCAATGTTTCAATTTGCTTTAGCAAAGAAAATAATAATATCAAGATGAGTAGTATCCATATGGCCATAATCAAAATCACAATCTTCATAAGCAAAGTGTGTTTCTATGTTCTTCTCATTATTTGTAAGATGCTTTGGTGTACAATAAGTACAACTCAAATGGCCTTTACCACCGTAATGATAATATATACTTTCATCTTTTTGTCAATATTTTCACATTTTCCTTTTCCCTTTTTCACATTATTGTGCCACTTCTGGTGACAAAATGTGTCTTTGAAATTTTCTTTATAACCATGTTCATAATCAATATCACGATCACGTCATGAAAATATAAATCAAATGTTGAGACACACACAACATTGTCGTTAGAGAGAAAAAACTTTCACTAGTCCTCAATTGGTTGGAGCATTGTGCTGATAAGGTGTTATGAAATAAAGCATAATAGAGAGAAGAGAGAAGAATAAACAATAGAAGGAAGTATAGAGAATGAGAGAATAAAGAGCAATTTCTGTGTATTATTATTGATAGGAAGAGTCATATTTATAGATACAACATGTATCCATAAAGAAAACAAATCAACGTAGTTAATACAAATATTTACATCAAGAGTAATGAATCATATGAGTGTAAGTCATATGAATAAATATATCAAATCCATGTACAATCATTAATTCATTAATTCATAACAATATTTGACTTTTTTTAACTTAAACATTTTTTAATTAAAAACTTACCAATAAAATAAATAAAAACTATTATATACAAAGGGATTGTCTACACTATTTTTCAATTTTATTTTTTAAAATCTGGATAATTTTCTATCAATATTATTTTTAAGTGATTATTTATTTAAATTTAATCATTTTTTTATATTTTTTTTAACTTAAACATTTTTTAATTAAAAAATTACCTATGAAATAAATAAAGAGTATTTCTCTTTTTAATATTGAATTTTTTTACTCACTTTTACTTAAGTTACCGTTTTATTTTTATATTACTGATTTTTTAACCGTTTTTTTAATTTAAATATTTTTTAAATTGAATAAATAATTTTTTTCTTAAAAAACAATAAAAATTATGTATAAATAATAATTAATTATATCTTTACTTAATTGATTATTTTACTATTAATAGATTTCAGAAATCCAATAATAATAGCTTAATTGATTATTTTATAGATAATATATTAATCTCACATATAGTTTTTTTCAAACAGTTTTAATGATAATGAATTAATATTGATGACAATAAATTATATAACTTATGATAATTGGTTATCTTAAGTTATAATAAAATAATTTGTTCTAAAAACTTTTTAAAATATGTTTAAGTTTGAACCAAATGTTGTGATGCAAATTCTAACTTAATCATTAATTCATGATTCATATTCAGTGCTCATCATAAAAATACATTAGGTTAAATTGATTCTTTCATTCATCAAGACTTTTTATTAGCTTAATCAACAATACATCATTTTTTTATCATGACCAACACTTCAAAAACAATACATGCTTTATAGTTTTCGTATAGTGTGATATGCACATAGAAATATTGGTTTCAATAACTTTCTAACATGATTTAAGTTTATTCAAATACTTCTATACATCTTCATCTATTTATGATTTTTTGTTTCAATTGAATTGAACATTTTTAGAACTAAGTATTTTTGTTCACTTTGATTTCTTTCAATTTCTCCTAATCATTGTAAATTAATGCATTTTGATTTGAAAAATAATTTTTTGACTACTAAATTTTGACAACTTTCTCTTACAATCATAGGTGGCATTTTCTAAGTGGTTTTTCATTTTCTCTTTCTCAATATTTCAAAACCACTTAAAAGATGACACCTCATATTGTAAGAGAAAGTTGTCAAAATTTAATAGTGAAAATATTATTTTCCGTTTGGTTTTAACTTGTTTAAGGCAATCGAGTTTTCTTTATTTTAACAAATTCTAGTTATTTAAATTTTTATTATTTTGTTTCAATTTATGTATCACGCTTTTGTTTTATAATTATAAAAAATAAAAAATCTTGCAATTTAAAATTTTATTATTTTGTTCCAATTTATTTTATCACTCTTTTGTTTTATAATTATTAATGAATATTGAAACAAACCTCCTTTTTTTACTATTTTTCTAGAGAGAATAATGTTTACTAATGAATACATTCCTATAATATGTCCTTGTGAGATTCAACATGGTTAACTATATTACATTAAGTATAGTTAACTCGTTAAATTTTCATCGATATTTTTTGCAACCAAAATGTTATTTTCACCATTGTTTTGAATCTGAATGCATGGATTGAGTTACTTTAATGCAAGGAATTGGTTAAGAGTTGTTGGATCGTTAGATTATAATGATTAAGGAATTAACCTGATTAGGCGTACAGGAAAGGGAAAACTATGATATAATTGACGAACAAGAGGTGCATATTAGTTTATGTACAACATGGAGCCTAAAACATGTCGTCATGACGAGACAAGTTAATCTTGACACACCTATATGAGTAACACCACTCTAATGAAATTGGTTTATAACATTAAAAGGAGATGAAGGTAATTAGTCAACAATTAGGATTTGTATCAAATATTAGGAAACCTTAAAATAACTAAAATTGGGACACACTTATTCAACCTAGGCCCATGTGGATGAAAGGCCCACAAAAATACTATAAAAGGGTATTATTCACAAGGTATGACATCTAAATTTAATTATTATTGCATTTAGAGCTTCTTACGTATGGTTAACTTTAGCATCGAAGTATCATTGTAGACACATCGACTTGGCAACAAGTGAGAGGTAAAAATAAAGGAAAAGTGAACATGTTGTTATAAGTGTACCTAGAAGACCTCGATTATAAGTAGGAGAACATGTTGGTTATTGAGTAGATACAAATGTCTAAAGGTCTTGTAAGAACATTTTACAACCAGCATTCAATTCCAACACTTATTCACAACTAATAATCACAACTGTTATATCCAACCTCTATTCTATTCAATCTATATTTGTGTAAAATTTATCTTATTCTCTCAATGTTTGTTATTCTTATGTGTCTGCAATTTTGTGTAAAAAGGATTTATAGCTATCAATATACTTCCTAGTTCCTATGGATATAACATTCCCTTTTTTAGCTATTCTATAGTTAACTCGGTCCACTTGTCGAGATTGCAAACACAAACATACACATACCAAGTTTTTCCCACTTTTGCCCCACATGTACCCACATAAATGGAAATATTAAACATAAATCTTAGTTATAACCTTGCAAATTGGACAAAGAAACACTTAAAGACACCACTTTAATGATGGGGCAAAACAACAACACAAATAATATACTAGAAAATTTACCGGATATAATTTCTCCTAACTTGCAAGAATCTATGAGGAAAAATTATTAAAGAGCAGCAATGATAAATCACCACAATCACAAATAAAGGCACCAAAATTTTTAACTTGGAAAACCCTTCAAATCAAGGGTAAAAACCATGAGTCGTCCAAACCAAAGAAATAGTTCCACTATGATCAACAAGAGTACAAATGAGTCTTAATTAACTGCACAAATTAGTGCCAACACCCAACCAAATACCAAAGCAACAAAGCTTTCAAACAGAGAAGAAAAACCTATAAAATTACTACTGCAGTGCAAAATTAATTTCTCCCAACTCAGACCTCATATCAACGATCTGACCGGTCAGAATGAAGAACAATGTGTTCCAAACCTATTGTAAGCTTTTCAGTCCGATCCAACGGTGAATGAATCTGCAATGCTAATTTTACGGTGGCAGCTCTGTGAAAAACGTGAACAAATTTTTCCCTCTACCTCTCCCTCTATGTGCTAGGGTTTTCGGTGTAAATTGACTCTATTGTTCTCCTCTCTATTTATTTTACCGCTCCCTCTCCACTAGGTTAAGTGAGACATGGACTTCTCAAGTTTTAGACATTTTCTCCACATAGAAAGGAACCCAATACCCAACATTTAACTACCTTCATGGTACCAATAAATGAATGATGCACCCCATAGTTATTGGAGTTTGAAGGTAATCAAAGTTTGAGAAAACGAAGAGGTGTCAAAGATTTTGACATTTGAGTTCAAAGATAAGAGACGTGACTTTATCACTAGTGAAGCAAAATTATAGTAGTATACTCATCTTTGACTTGATAAAAAATATCATGTTTATTTACATACATGTCCAACATGGGACTTTGTATTTCACATGAGTAAGATATTAAATTTGTTTTTCAACAAGAATGTTTTGCATAAGTTTCAAAATGTATGTTGATAAAATAAATAAGTTGTATAGTACAATAACTTAAATAACTTAAAACAAATTATGACAAAAAGTTCATAAATGAAAAACATAGTATCTCATGAAAATACTATGAGATGCCTCAAGACATTATAATTTTTTATTGTTATGTTTGATAATTTTAATTTAAGTTATATTAATTAATATTTATATTAAAATAAGATTTCATCTTAGATAGATTTGTTATTTATAGATGTGAAATTTTTATAAGGAAGTTAATAATAGTTAGGAAAGTTTAATTAACCCAATATTCGTTTAATTGTTCTAATATAGAAATAATGAGTTGTTACATTATAAAAAGTGGGTGATCTTTGTTACAAGGTTGCATATAGAGACTTAACATTATTTATTTATAGCGATGGTGTATGAACATGTGATTTCTTGAATATACTTGAACCTCATTCAAGTGAATCAAATAAGGGATTCATTATTTAGACTATAGTGAAGAGAGATATGATTACGATAAGAAGGAAAACTATTATTAAATTAATTCAAATTGTAGACTTGATATATCCCTTAATTTATAGATTTGTTGCATGACTATTAGATTGCACCGCTACATAAAAGTAAGGAAATAATGACAATAATGCAAAAAAAAAAATAGATGCATTTATTGTTAGGACTCTGGTAAGTGTACCAGGTCAGGTCGCGCAAGTAGTAACCGGTAAGACTGGGATATCGTTTTCCAAGAAATTCATGTATACTAAATAATCGTGCAATTAATAACTAATTTAAGCTAAAGAATGAAATCATAATATGAGTTTTTGTGCATGAAAGTAAATATTGCATAAACAAGTAAAATGTGAACTTGGATATTTGAAACTCTTAGAAGATGGAAAAGACTATAAATGCAATTGATTGATATTGTTGATGCTAGATTTCACCCACTTCACTCTCAGACATATAAAACACTAAAACTCTTTTCCATTAAATTACTAGTGTCAACCCAAGTTTACTCAAACCCTAATCCCTTAATTTAATGACCCTAGGCTTTCGCATTAAGAGTCAATTCCTTGAATCCCTAAATAAGCAAACCCACTTTACAAATTAGGATTTAAGACAGTTAATGGGTCAAGCTTCATTCCTAGATACAAGTTCCATTAGGTATCTTGTTCCAAGTCTAGGTTTCAAGAGATATTTTCCAATACCAAATGACTCAAATATCATGCGATGAATCAAAACAAAGCAAGCATTAAGTGAAGAAACAAAGATACTAGCAATTAATGGAAGAAGCATATATATTCAAAACATCCATATTGCAATTGGAAAAAGAATTTGACTTCTCAATCAACAATATATGATAAAAAGGACCAAAACTTGTTAGCAATCATGAACAACAATATGACAAAAGCTAACATTGGACCAACAATCATGAGAAATAAAAATATACAAACATGAACTCAAATTACTTGTTGATTAATTTTAATGTTAAACTTGTGGAGAAAAATGTCTTAGCCTTAAGAAATGCTAACACATGGACATGATTCAATATTGTTTATTGATTTGGCTATTATCAACCTTAATGTTTAGAATTTTAACTAGGAATGTCAAAAAAATTCATACCCACGCGTATCCGCCAATAAAATTTGCCATGGGTAGCAAATGATATTTTAAATGGATACCCGCATGTTAACGAGGAGGGTAGGAGTATCATAGTATTTGTACCCGTGGATACTCTAATTTAAATTTAAAAAATTAAAAAAACATAATTAAAACATTAACACATTGATTTTGAATAGGTTATTTTTTATCAATTAGTTTTAAAAAAATCTTCATTTCTTTGCAAAATGTCATTCAACATTATTTAAATGAGTTATTTGCACTTTATTTGAAACTTATAAATGTTATGCAATGTATTTTTATTTGAATTTACAGTTAAAATATGTTGTTAAATATTAATTTTTTTCTTTTGAAAATACCTGTGGGTACTCGTGGATATCCATAGATATTAAAAATATATGTGGATACTCGCATTATAGATTCTTGCACGGATATAGGTATGGGTACGGGACAAATATTTATCCATTGGGTAGGGTGCGGGAGAATTATTACTTGTATCCTACCCACCTGTCGACATCCCTAATTTTAACATTAATAATGCAAGAGTTTATGGTAAATATATTCTTCAAAAATATAATATAATGACTTTTTTTTATGAATGAAATGGAAAACCAAACAACTACTTGATTTTCTCTCTACACTTGAATTTTTTTTATTCTTGTTATATTTTGGTTATTAATGAGTAGTTTTTAAAGACAAAATCACATTTAGTTGCAAAAATAAAAATGTGTAAATTTATGATAAAATGTATGTAAGAATGGGACGTGGAATCCATAATGGAAACAAATCAATGAATTCAACATCATTCTAAAATCATAACCAATATATTTAATCTCCTCTTAGTTAATAACAAGAGAAAGTTTGATAGAAAATTTCATTTTTAAACTTTGAGCCATGAATTCATGAAGAAATTTCAATTTATTCAAAAGTGTTTTAAAAAAAAAATAACCAGTGTACTATTTATAACCCATATTGCTCAGCCAAATCAAATACAAATGAAAGGTAAATTCAAAATTCAAATTTAAATTATGAATCAAGTGATGCTAGGTGGCATATGTTCCATGTTTGGTTCATGTTTTTCTTATATTTAGTCCAAACATGTTTTCTATGGTTCATGTTTTCTTTGTTTTTTTTCCTTGTTTGAAAGTTATATTAGTCTTCTATCCAAACTAAAGTGTTCAATTTTAAACCTTAAACTACAAGAGAGATTTAAAGAAAATACGAAAAAAAAATATCTCTTAAAATTTGAGTCCATAAGATCACAAAGAAGAAAATAATATATTAGTTTATGAGTGAACATGATTTTGCTTGTGGATATACATTTTATAGTCCATTATAACATTCTGATTTTTTTATTCATATATTAATCATAGGAATGTTTCAATAACAAATGCATTTATTACGATAAACATAACACTCATTTAAGTCATTTAAGTCTGCATCCGTATTTAGGAACGGAAAATTCTCAAATAAATAATTTTATGACTTTATTTTTACAAAAAACCGTGTCAAGTCATTTCACAACTATTTTTTATTCGTTCATTTGTGATTATTGAATGGCCATTTTGTAAAATGCGACAGAAGGGTGAAGAACACACCTCGAGCTTGATTTAACTGATCCAATGATAAATAAGAGAAATATTTCAACTTGCTCATATTGACATTAGGTTGATAACACTTTCTAATGATTTAAAGCATCGTATTAGTCAACTTCAACTTCGTCCAAACTAGTTTCAAAGTCACTATCATCGAATTCAATAGCAGACTCTTGTAAGGTGACCTCATTCATGGTTTGTTTGATGGTAATACAAAAAATTCATGACAATTACATTAAATTTTTATATTATTGTAAATAAAATTTATTTATACAATTATAATGACAAAATTGCAGTATGATTGATAATGAGTTAAAAAATAAAAAATAATTATATAAAATATATTAAAATAGTATTCTACATGATAAAAATAAACAAATAAGAATATTAAAAAATTATCAAATATGTGTCTTAGAAACAACTTCAGAGATTATTGAATGAAATCGCACAAAAAAAAATAAATGTATAATTAAGGGTATAATAAGATGAAAAATACCTTAGAGATCTAAGATAACTTTTTCAAATATCAATATAGTCAATGGTTGAGAAATAACAAAAATTATTTTAGTGAAACAAAAGAGTTCTTTAAATGAAACAAAAATTAATAATAATAGAGTAAATAAGATAATAAAAGGTTTATGCTATTAAACATTTAAATTGAGAGTATTAAACATTCTCATGTGAAAGGAAAATATACAATAAATAACAATATTAAAAAAGAATACAAATATTCAAATGTTAGACATAAAATTATTTAATTGACATACATCACATTTGAATATAATTGCATAAATATTATGATAAGATGAAAACTATATTAGAGATGCGAATGAATTTCATGACAAACAAAAAAAATTAGAAGAAATAAAAAATAGAAAATGTATAATATATATATATATATTACTTAATTAACTATGAATATTTTAATAATTTAAATGGAGACGAGTATTATGGCAGGTATAAGGATGGGTTCAGACAATATACACGGAACATGTTTATTTGTCATTCCTTATTGAGAATTTTTACTTAATATCTTTTTTATTTAAATTAGTTTTAAGGAAATATATTTTTTAAAATATTTTTCAATTTTAAAAATTAGTTATTATTGTAGAATTAGGAAATCAAGATTTAAATATTTTAAATATTTTATATTTTATATTTTATATTCAGTTACAAATATATATATATATATATAGAGAGAGAGAGAGAGGGAGAGAGTATATGGATAAAATAAGATAACAAATTTGTCTTAATCTCTTATATTTATCATATCTCTCATACTTCATGACCCCTACAAATTTTCAATACCCATAATATTTCATAATGTAATTATATGATCCATAATATTTCATATGGTAATTATATGACTCTTAAAAGTCTGCATTCTAATTAAATCCATATCAAACTTTCCATATCAATATGCAGACTTAAACGACTACTACCTATAGAATAATAAATAAAGTTATTATTTTATTTTCACAAATACTTCAACGTTAATCAATAAATTACAAATTCTGATTTTGTCACAAGTTATTTTCAAGAGTTAGCAGGAAAAAAAAAAGCCAAACTAATAAAGGATTCCAACACTCTAAATGAAAATATTTATACTAATATCCTTTGACTCGTAATTTAAAGGTCACTTACATTTCAAATTAACATATCGAATATAGTTAAATAAACTAATCTCGTAAACAATCCTTTTTTTCAATTTAGAGAAAATCTTGATTATTTATATACACTTATTATATAGATTCACCTAATATTTAAATAATAGAATAATAAATTTCTACTATTAAAATGATGAAATATAAATTTATATTTTTTAAATTTATTGAGAACAATAAACTAACACATAAGAAATTACTTAGTCGATATTTAGATTATCAATTTACTATTGTCCGAGTCGGAAGAAGGAGTATGGATTACGTTTGGTTCCTTTAATTTGTGCAAAGATGGAAGCGTTGATTTGTAGGATTCCAGGGGAAGATTTCCCTCTTAATTGAAGAGTTTTGGTGAGAAAGTCATGTCATTGCATTGCAGTAAAAATTACTTATACGATCTTTTGCTTTTACCATTTAGTTTTCATGTTCTTTTTTTTTTTGTTTAAATACATTTTTCATTCTCATTTTTTAGTGTTTGTTGTGGATGATCCTCATTTTTATCAAATGTTTAAAATGGTCCTCATTTTCGTAATTCGTATTTATTTTAGTCCCTTTTCTATGACGACCGTTTAAATCAGTAACGCAACACTCATTCTCGCAATTCGCGTTGTACATGTTACATTGTTTGTATTACATTGTACTTGTGTGTATTACGTGTACTGTATAGGTGGATTATTAATGTTAACTCTTCAATTGGGGCAAAAATTTACCAATTAGGTCGCACTGCAATTAGGGATGATGAGTACAGGCGATTTCTTCATCTCCGAGTTTCTTCATCTCCGATTTGCAAGGAAGTAGCAATTGGACGTGGCAATTTGTTTGTTTGATTTCAATTTTTCTGTTAATCATCATCGACGAGGTAAGTGTTTTGCTCGTGGGTTTAGGGTTTTCGTAATTCTATTTTGGGGTTTGTTTGTAGTTGGAATGTTGTGATGTTCTCTCCACGGTTATAAATCGGGGTTAATCCCCCATTTCTCGTTGAACCACCAACATTGCACGAATTACTACAACACTATTGCCTCCAACGATTACAACCAAAGGTAAAGGAAGAAGATTGAGATCGTGACATGGGATTGCAAGAAGAAGATTGCAGCAACACGAATTGGGAATGGAGGAAGAAGATTGCAGCAACTGACCAACTGCCCAACAATTCGTTTTCAAAACCCTAGCTCACCTATTTATCCCCAAATATCTAATTACTACACATGTACAGTATACATAATATATCCCAGTACAATGTAATACAAACAGTGCCACTTGTAGAGTGCTCCGTTACTGATTTAAACGGCGTCATAGAAAAGGACTAAATTAAACACGAATTGCGAAAATGTGGACCATCCGCAACAAACACTACGAAAATAAAGATAAAAAAATATTTAAGTCTTCTTTTTATTGTCCATGGTTGTTCGTTGTCGTGATGGGTGCCCTAGTGGATTGAAGATGTGTGATTGAAAGTTGGATTGAACTGGGTCAAAAAAATATGTGAAAAAGAAGAAAATCCTCTTAAATCGGAAGAAAAAGTCCTAATATAATTATAATAATATTATGATATCATAAAACAATAATATAATGAAATAATAATTAATAAAATAAATAATAATAATAATAATAATTAATTATATTTTTTAATTTAAATATCAACTTTAATTTTATTTTAATATAATTTTCATTATTTACATTTAAATTTATATAACATTTATCTTCAATGGTAAAATAGTAATAACTTTATTTTATTCATAATTTTTTTTTAATTTATCATACTCATTCTATTATACACAAATTTCAATAAACTTTCATCTCAAATTTATTCAAATCATACTATATTTCTCTTAATTCAATTACATCACATTCACTTTTTTTGTCTCAAATCACTCAAATTCACTTCCAAAAATTTATCTTCAAATAAATAAAGTTTAACAAAAGCTTTTAACTAATTTCAAAACTAAAAGTACTCAGAAGGTTCACTCAAACTATACAAGTTAATTTTTCCACACATATCCTAAGATCTGTGAAATAATACAGTTTTTTCATGTATAAATATACTTGATTTTAAATACCTACACTTTGAATGTGCCACGTACATGAACATAAATTCCTTATAAGGAAATAGGTGATTTGAAATAAGTTATTTTCAAGGAAAATCCAACATTTTAATGCTTTTATTCTATGAATAACCATGTGTCAGCTTCATTCGCTAAATTCGCCCAATCTCATATCATCAAAAGAAAAAATTTACTTTCCTCTAATCCACGTTCCACCAAAACCCCAATCCCGTAATCCATGTTACCTTTTCGCCACACTTCAACAATTTCAATTACGGTTTTCCACTTTCTATTTCTTAGCTTCAGGCTTTTACGCACAAATTTAGCAAGATTACGTTTCACTACTCGCCTTCTCTCTCCGTCACGCGCGTACCGCATGCGTGCTGCCCCCTCCGGGATCGTGCGGCGCAAAACACGAGACAAAAAGCGCGGTGCGGCACGCGACGCGTGGCACGGTGGTAGAGGGAGAGTAAAGCGACTCGCGGCACGCACACAAGATGTTTGTTTGATTGATCAACGTGAGAGAGAGATAGAGACAGGACGCGATTTTGGATGCACCGAAACAAACGCGTCAATAGGAAGAAAGTGACGCGTGTGCGCGTTCTCGTTCCCCTGCACCACCTTCACTCACTCCCCCCATTCACCAAACTGTCTCAAGGAACCATTCACAATTATTATTACCCATCAACACTCTCACACTTGGTAACTGGTTTTGACTTGGTCATCACACTCTTTCCTTTCACTTTCACTTCCTTCTGCAAAAGCGCGTTCCCACACCACTTTCTCTCATTTTTTTATTCCTTCAAACAAACAAATCCCTTACTAAGCATAACTAAATAATCTGAAACCAAGACATGTTACAAAATAAATAACACAAACGTGTTATTGGGATTATGAAAGAAATTTTCCTTTTTGCGTTGGAAGATTATGGTTGGTGAACATAAAGAAAGATAATCCTTTTTTTCATTTACATAAAATTGTATCAAAAATGAATTTTATTGTTTTTTTAATTTTTAATTTTGGTTTAAATATTTTTTTCGTCATCATTTTCGTAGTGTTGGTTGCGGATGGTGTCTCATTTTGACATAATGTTTAAAATGATCTTTATTTTTATCGAACGTTTAAAATGGTCCTTATTTTCACAATTCGTATGTTATTTTTTTCATTTTCTGTCACGTTGTTTAAGTCAGTAACAAAACACTATATAAGTGGCACTATTTGTATTAGGTTGCATTGAGATGTGTTACGTGTATTATACACATCATTCCGTTACTGATTTAAACGACGTCACAAAAAAAATCTAAATAAAATATAAATTGTAAAATGAAGACCATTTTAAACATTTGGTACGAATATAAGAATATTTGTAACAAACACTACCAAAAATAAAAAAAGAAACGTATTTAAACCTTTATTTTTTCTAAATATGAAATTTATGAATGCAATAAAAAAAAGGTAAGCGAGTGTAGCAGACGTGATTTGATAGGAGAGTGAATTAGGTTAAAAGCCGGCACGCATGAAACCCCACCTTCGCCGCTTGTCTCGAAACTCCCGCGTGCCACGTAACCCTCTCTTTCCTTTGGGCGGCGTCTCTCTCTCTCTAATTACTCACACGTCACACCACACACACCATTCTTTCACTCCACCCTCTTTCTCTCTCTTCAAACCCACCCCACATTTTATATAAATACCCACCCCCCCTCCCTCACACCCAACACCTATCTTTCTGCGCTCTCTTTATTAACAGCTTTACGTCACCATGGTCGCCAAGGACAAAACGGTCATTAAGAATAAGAAGCCAAACAATGCCGCCGACGAGGTTCACTACCGCGGCGTCCGCAAGCGCCCCTGGGGCCGCTACGCCGCCGAGATCCGCGACCCCGGCAAGAAATCCCGCGTCTGGCTCGGCACCTTCGACACCGCCGAGGAAGCCGCCAGAGCCTACGACGCCGCCGCCCGCAACTTCCGCGGCCCCAAAGCCAAAACCAACTTCCCCCTTCTCCCCGACACAGCCGCCGCCGCCGCCGCTAACAACATCAACAACCTTAACCGGAACAACAACAACAACAACATAACAAACAACGCTAGCAGCAGCAGCAGCCCTAGCCAGAGCAGCACCGTCGAGTCCGCCACCCCGGAGCGTGACGTCACGCGCCGCGCCGCCACTGCCGTCATCGACCGCTTCCCCTTCCTCCCGATCCAGCAGCAGCTGCTCGTGACCCCGGTCGCCCCTGTTCGCCCGGTTTTTCTCCTGGACCGGGCCCATTACCTCACCCACCAATTCCCCTTCCGGTTCGAACCGGCCCCGGTTCAGAGCGACTCCGATTCCTCCTCCGTTGTCGATTGCCAGCCCAAAAGAGAACTCAATCTCGATCTCAACCTGGCTCCTCCTATGGATTATTAAATTCCATTAATCTCTTAATTTTCCATACCCTTATAACAAAAACAGCAGAAAGGAAAGGACTGAGAAAAAAATTTCTCTTTTTTATGTAGGTAGATTAGTTATTAATCTTCTTTGGTAGACAGACAGATAAGGTATTAGATGTTCATTACATATATTATATATATATATCATATATTACATCTTTGATGTAGATAGGTTAATTTTCTGTCCTTTTAGGTCTTTGAAAACAAAGGGGCATGATCTGAAATTGTTCAGATCTGGTATAGTTTTATGTGACATCTGATATGTAATTCTGGCTAATTTTAATTTTAATCAAGTAATTTCTGCTTTTCACTTTTCTGCATTTTTTTTGCTTCTTGCCTTGTTCTCTGACAATTATCGGTTACGTACCATTATGCATCTAATGTGATCGTGGAAACAAAAAACACGGTTGTGGTGAAGGAGCATGGCGATTTCGGTTTTTCACATGCTCCACCAATGCTTTTAACTTTTTTTGTAATTTTTTGATAACCCGTAACACAAACATGGTTTTAAGGTTATAAAATATTGTTTGTTAAATACGAATTAGAACTATGAAAAACCAGTGACTGAAAAGTAAAGACGTGAATTCAACCTTCAATAATTTAACTTTTTCTTCGGTGTAAAGATATCAGTTTCAATCGGAATCAAATTGATTTCAACACAATATTCTAATTTATTTTTGATATAGTAATACAATATATGAAATATTAATAATAAAAAATAAGATAAAATGTTTAGTTTAAAAAATGTTAACCCGTAACGAAAACGACGAGTTATACTACTGCAGACGTTTTATTGACTGTGGTCATAAATTTGATGGTTAAATGTAACACTTGAAAAAGGTTTACAAATCAAAGACTGAAAATTTTGAAAGTTTAATGTTTATCTCGGGGGTGCAAGTTTGAATTTATTTGAATTTTTGTTTGATAGACATTTTCTAAGGAAAATGTTTTTATTATTAAATTGAGAAGTTGTTATTATTAAATTAAATTTATGGTTTAAACTTATTTGTTCTGTGGACATGTTAAGAAAGTCTTTTACCGTTTTAAGACCAAATTGAATCTGAATTAAATCACTTTTTAATCTTATACTGCAAAATATTTAGTTTGAGCATCAAATATAAGCGTTAGTTTCGTCAATTAGGATCAGAAATGTTATAAAAATTAAATAAAATACTATATGAAACAGCATAGTTTTGATCTGGATTGCAAAACGAGGTTTGACTTATTTTAAGTTTGAATAGAGTTAATAAATAATTACACTTAAACATGACGAGTTATTAAATTAATAAACATGGTTTGGTTGCTTAAATAAAAAAAATTTAACTTACCAAACAAATTGAGTACTCTTGATTTGAGTATAATCTCTTACAGAGTTTTGTGTGTAATTTTTTTTCCTACAAAACTACTCTATCTCTATCAAATTAAATGAAATATCTCCTATTACAACTCATTTAAAGAGAAAGTTTGATACGTGCAAACTATAATTAATTGAAAGTCCAAGTATGCTGCTACTTATTATCTCAAGCTAGAACACTATGCATTCATTTTGTAATAATTGGAAACATACCTTCCCATTCAATTCAAATCACTTTGTTCAATTAGTGGGATACAATAATTGTATATATTTAAAGCAGTTTTACTTTGAAAAATAACTAAAATATTTCTTGAGTTATCCTTGAAACAAATTCATCCTAATACAAGTCTATTGTCTCATGTAGTAAACAATCAATTTTTCTTTGGTCATGAATGAGGTATTCATGTCTACATGTACTAAATATGCTGTTTTTGGACAAATTACTTTTCTACAATATAGTGCACTAGATATACAAAATAAATCATTTTATATCCATCCTATAAATAATATAGTTTTATTTTTCTACTATGAATTATTACCATAATTAACAGAAAAAAATATTGTATTTTACTATCATCTAGTGATAATATATATATATATATATATATATATATATATATATATATATATTTTTTTTTTTATATTTTTATATAATTTAATATGTTTGTTATCAGGGACTAAATTTAGTCCTTATAATTTTAAAGATTTATAAAATTAAAAAAATGAAAGAGTTTGTTTCATTTTTCAAATATTTTTTATAATTTGAATATATAAACACTTTTCTTGAGGCATTCATCAATTGTTTGTGGTTAAAATTGTAAAAATTAACATCAAATTATGAATTCAATTTAACAATTGAAATAATGAGGGTGAACACATACTTGCACTACTAAAATTTCTCATATGATATTTTTCTTGCAAATTTAAAAAAAAAATTACAAGAAAAGAGATTTTTATGTCATTTTTTAAAGAATTTTAATTGATATGTAATTCCTTTGTGAATAATTATTTCATACAAAATTATAAAATTTGTAAGTATTTCTTACAAAAAATTTTACAAAAAGTGTTTATACAAAATATTTTGCAAAAGATTGGTAGAAATTTCTTAGAAAATTTCATAATAAAATTTGTAAGTTTTACTACGAAAAAATCGAAAATAAATTTACAGGAAATATGGTGTGAGAAAATTGATTTTGGTTGATGGAAAAATTAGAAATAATTGTTTCTATTTGATGTGATTTTTTCATCTTCAAGTTGATTTTAGAAATTGATTCTTTGGTGTTTTTAAACAATTTATTAACCTGAGTTGATTTTAGAAATTGATTTTTGATGTTTTTAACGTGAAACCAAACATGTAGAAGTGAACATTCACAGAAGAAAACACATTAATGTGATTGAGTAGTGCCACAAAGTAGTACAAATGCAAACTCATGTTGAAGGAGAAAAGAAAAAAAAGCATTATGGTCATTCGTAAATATGAGGAAGATGAGGTTTTAGTTGTAATATAATAATTTCGATGTCGACCAATGCTCTACTTAGAAAGTAGATTTTACACGCTCAATTTACAAATGGTTTTCCTATGTCTAGCTTAGATATATTGATTTACAAAATGTCCTTGCATATTTACATCAATTTTTGCACAATCGGTAGTAATTAATGATGATGTAAGTGACACAATTTCCACTACTAATGCAAGCTTATTATTTGAGTTCTAGCGTATCATATAGAGTTATACAAAAAATTCTAAAATAAATAGCATAGAGTACTAAAGTAACATTAAATAAAAATAGAGATTAGGTGTGGATGAACAAGAATTATGGAAAGATATGTTAGAATCAAAATATGAATCTTGGAGAAATCTAAATAAAAATTTCAAAAAAAGAAAATATGCATCTTTGTGGTGAAAAGATTTAAGTAAGTGGTGAAGGCCAATAAGGAAGATGGTTTGATAAAAAATATTGAGTGGAAAGTTAGATCAGAGACTAAGATCAAGTTCTGGAGATACATGGATAGGTGATATCCCATTAAATGTTAGATTCCCTAGACTACATGGTAATTCTAATAATAGGGAATGAACATTAATTGAGTTAGGGAGCTGGATTAGTAACATCTAGGTCCAGAGAGAATAGTTTGAATGAGAAAAGTCCCAACTAATAAAATGCATGCATGTTAACACATAACTCATTACATAGAGAATGTGAGAATATGTGGATTACGAATGATGAGGTAGGGGAGAAGTTTACGATCAAATCGACTTATATAAAATTGCATAACACATTTAATGGGATTATGATATGTTCAAGTTATTATGTAATATAAGAGTTCTCTCATCTGCACAATATTTTGCATACAAGGTAATTTTAAATAGAGTGGCAACAAAGGAAAATCCTAGAGGAGAGGAACAACATTAGAGACACCTTTTGTGCATTGTGTGGGTTAGAGGAAGAAACTGTAATCCACTTATTTTTTACATGTAACATAGCTAACAAAGTATATGTGCAATAGATTGGTAGGTATAAGCAATACACATTATAATCAATCATATGTTTATTTCCAAAAAATTTCCATGTTGTCTTTTAACAACAAGGGGAACAATATTAGAAGGGATTATGGATTTCTATATATAGCTGATTTTAAGCAAGGAAAAGTTTATGTAGAGGAATTTTTTTTATGGCATAATTGAGAGTGTGGACATGGATGAAATATAAAACTTCTATCTTGAAAAATCTCATGAGAAACAGTACTCTAGTAGGTGTTAGATAAATGTTGTCTCGTATATATGATGTAGTTCATTGAAGATTTAGTGCACTTTTCTACATAGGACTTAGATCGACTCACCTTTTGCAATCTTTTTTTTTTTTTACAATATGTGGATTTGTGTAGTTATATTTTCAAGCTGATATGTAAGTTTAGCAAGGAAAGGAAATTATCACAGTTCCTGTCATAAATATCTTGTATCAAGTTTGGAATACTCTAAATACTCCATTTATACATATGTAGTCTTCTTTGTTGATTATAAAAAATGTAAGTTAATAAATAACATGACTATTGAAATCCAAAGCACTAGAGAATATATCATACATTTTAAAAAAATGTCTATCATTACAAACCGATCAATCTCGAGCACAAGTGAAAAGATTATCATACATATTATAATGAATCCTTAGAATCAAGTATAATGAATAGATTGTCGTACAAGTCGATGAAATTCTAAGAGTACACAAATTTCATTCTTAACAAAAAAAAAATTATCATACAAGATGGTAAATATCCTAAGAGTAATATTAAAATGTTTTGAGGTCAACCCATTTTCCATAGATCCTTTCAAAGTTATCATTCATGATTGGATCATCGATGAATAGTGTATGTAATTCTAATTCATCACAACGTTTTTATCTCAAGTTTAATATGTAACGATTTTTCTATCTTTTTTTCTTTTTTATATCAGAAGCTACTTTATCATTATTTTTTTTTTCACTTACACTCGTGAACATTTCATTAAATTAACAACTAAATCAATTTTATCTTATAAATTTTTGTTTTGAACGATTATTATGATACTATGTGCGTCCCACAATAATGGTGAATTCTTGTGATCAACCATATGTCATCACAAAGTTAGTGATTTACTTAGATTTGAGACATAAGATATTATTTTGAACTTATTACAAATGATAGAAAAATAACAAATAAGAAAAAAAAAATGAAAAGTTGATGATAGAATTGTTAGGAACAAGATAATAAAGAAAAAAATAAAAGAGAGAAAAATAAATATAGAGAATTTAACGTGGTTCGGTGTACAATGTGTATGTCTACGTCCACGACACGACTACACTAGAAAGTATTTGTATTTCTGAAGTATCTTAAAGCTTTACATAGAATCTCTTATATAGTAAAATAGAGAACCACATCTCACTATTCTAAACAATGTGAAACTAAATCAAGCACCATAATACTAACAAGAATTGTAATTATATTTAACATAATGATATGGGAAAGTTTTAATCAGATTCAGTAGCATAATTGACCATTAGAGATTAATTTTCAATCTGTTCAGTATTTATTTATTAATTAATTAGGTTAGCAGCAGCGTTGGTGTTGGTGCAGCAACGGCAAATCAAAGGAAAGAAAGCACCAGATTTTGTTGTATCCTGTGGGCCCCACAGAAAGCGCACCGTGTTGACGGCTATCGATTCACTTTGGACGGCACGTGTTACTCTTTTCACTCGCTTTGCCGTCCACACATAAATAACGATAAACAAATACACGCTCTTTTTTCATTTATTTTTACTATAATTATTTTTTTATCAACAACTTTTCCCTTCTGGATTATAAATACGCTTGCATTTCTCAAAAATTGCTACAATAATTCTTTTTTATTCTAAAATAACAGAATAATTATTAAAGTCATATTAACATATTTATTATATAAAATTCACGCTTTAAATATTTTAATATGAATGAAGAAGAAAAGAAAAAGTGAAAGAGTACTAGTTTGGTACATTCAACCAAATTCTGAAAAAAGAAGAGTAAGATGGAAGACAGAAGAGGTGTGAAGGGGAAAGGGTGGGGTCATTCCCCCCTTTCCTATGGACACTCATCTATCACCTCATTTTCTTATCACTTTCCAACTTTACTATTTTATTCACACATTATATTTTTCAAATAAATTTTTTAAAAAAAAATCTCTAATTTCTTACACAACAATGAGATGCATGCAGTAGAAAAAAACATGCTTCTCTCCATGCTTGTACTTAGAGAACACCTCTTCATTGTCATTCATTTAATATCTTTATGTACTTTTACAAATAGATTAGATTTTTTATTCATTAATGATAAGAATACAGTATATAACCTTACCAAGAACAATATTAAATAGCAAAGCTAGTAATACAATTTCAATTCTTTTATTACATTCAATTTGAGAAAATATGATATTAACACGAGGATCCTCGATGCAAAGCCGATAATAATTATCTCATCGTGTGTCAAATCATAAAACTAATGTGAATGCCATTGGTATTTGCATGCAATGTGTCCATATTCATTAAGATTACTAATTTTCAGAAATCGAGTATTAAGTGATTGGTGGATTGTGGCGATAGTTAGATATGAGTTAGATAATAAACCTGATCAATTTTACAATCGTTAATATAATTAATATTATACTATCTTGCCTGAATTCAATACAACTCTATAAGAAATATATTAGTATTTTCTAAGTAAAAAAATATTACCTATTGGAATTGTCAACAGAACGATCATTTTAGTAATTAGTGTACTGATTTTACTGATACTAAAAAAAAAGGCATGATGACATGGTGTATGTAGCACAAGAAGACATTAATGATGCGTTGATATATTCTGTTGAGAGGAAGTTTGAATCTTGGATCATGGATTCTGGTCATCTTTCCATGCTTCTCCTTGCAAGGACTTGATGAAAAATTTTAGAACTGAAAATTTTGGCAAAGTTTGTTCAGTAGATGATGAAGCTTTAGACATTGCAGGCATGAGAGATATATATCTTAGAACTTCAATTGATATAGTTTGGACATCAAAGGATGTTAGATATGTTTCAGGACTCAAGAGAATGTTAATGTTTGTGGTAAGGATGTCAAGTCATATTCGAAGATGATCAATGGAAGGTGGTGATGGGAAATCTAGTTGTAGCTTGCGGTTGGTGGTTGTGAAAGAATAAAAAGGACCTTGAATGAGAGGGCAAAGAGTATGAGAATGTAGGGTAACCAAAGACATTCTAGACAGAAACAGTAAGCACAACAACATACCTCATTATAAAGTACCCTCAATACCCATAGGATTCAAGATTCATGAGGAGGAATGACAAGGAAAGGATGTAAGTCTTTCCCAATTGAAAGTATTTAGTTGTATTTCTTATGTTCATGTTAGAGATGTTGACGAACAAGTTTGGTCTGAAAGCAAGGAAGTGCATTTTCATTGGCTATCTCCAAGAGACTGGATAGTTGAGGAGACCACCCGTGTCACCCCAGTAGTTCAAGTGAGGAGATTCAACGGAGTTATTAGCCTCCTCACATGTTATCTCCTTCTGCAAATTACTTGTTGATTGATGATGGAGAGCCTTTGTGTTATTACAAGGCATTGCAGATGGACGATGCATCTCAATGGGAGTTAGCCATGCAAAAGGAGATGAACTCACTTGAGAAGAATAAAATATGGTGTGTTGATTGACCTACCAGCAGGAAAGAGGACACTGTAAAACAATTGGGTGTTTATGGTCAAGGAAGAACATGATGGCAATAAGGGATACAAGGCAAGGTTAGTGGTGAAAGGATTTCAACAAAAAAGATATATTGACTATGATGAGATTTTCTCTCCTATAGTTAAAATGAGTACCATTAGACTTGTGTTGAGCATTATGGCTGCACAGGATCTACATCTAGAATAGTTAGATGTTAAGACAATATTCTTACACGGAACAACCAGAGGGTTTCTAAGTGAAAAGCAAAGAGAACTTGGTTTGCAAGTTGACCAAGAGTTTGTATGGGTTGAAGCAAGCACCAAGATAATGGAACTTGAAGTTTGACAATTTTATGAATAGGAAAGGGTACAAGAAGTGTGGCATGGATCAATGTTGTTATATGAAAGATTTTGGTCCATGTTATATTATATTATTATTGTGTGTTGATGACATGTTAGTTGCAGACTTTAATATGGATGAAATTAATATATTAAAGGCATATTTGTCTGAAGAGTTTGAGATGAAGGATTTGGGTGTTGCAAACCAGATTTTGGCTATGAACATCAATAGGAACAAATCTGATGGTTCTTTAATATTATCTCAATATAAGTATATTGGGAAAGTGCTAGAGAAATTCAATATGCATTATACCAAGATCGTAAGTACAACTTTGGGAGTTCAATTTAATCTCACTAAAGAGTAGTCTCCTAAAATAGATGAAGACAAGGTAAAAATGGCTAAGATTCCTTACACATGTGCAATTGGTAGCTTAATGTATGCAATGATATGCATTAGACCAGACATTGCTCACGCAATGGGAGTTGTTAGTAGATTCATGTCTAATCTAGGAAGGAAGCATTGGGAAGTTGTCTTTGGTTTGTACGCACACACAGACACACACGCATGCACACGCACACAGAACAATGATTTTCTTTCTATACTCACTTCAATCATCCATTTCACTTTTTTTAAAATAAAAAAAAAGCAAAAGTTTCTATACTCACTTCAATCATCCATTTCACTTTTTTTTTTAAATCAAATAAAAACAAAAGTAAAACAATATAAGAGGATAAAATAAAACAAAATAAATTATAATAAAGAAAAATAAAATTAAATAACATAAAGTAAAATAAGATAAGATAAAATAAAAGTAAATAATAGAAATATAAACATGTATTTTGTTTTGTATTCTTTATTTTCAAGTTTATTTTACTCACAATTATTTATTTTTTCATTGTTATCCGGATGAAATTGAGTGTTGACAAACACTTAATTCTTGATTGTAAATTCATTGACAAAGAAAACGCCAACTAAGTCTTTCAAAATCATGTAATTTATATGAAACTTCGTTTAGTCATACAAAGTCTTTTTCAAATGAAATGTAACTATAGTTATTTTCTAGATCTGATAATGAAAGGTACATAATGTTATTTCAGAACATATTTCCATGATTTATGTGATTAACTTTTGTGAGTGTATGAACAAAATTATGAGTGTTAAATGTCATAAAGTATGAGAAATATTGGATCGATTTTATAAAATGTTACATTTAGTTTTCAATTTTTTTAAATATAAATTGAGCCTAAGTTTTCTCAATCATTTTGGTCATAATTTCATCCGATATTTCAAAATGTATTTGGTCATTATTCTAAATGCTATTCTCCCAATAATGAAAGTTATCACTTTATTTTCAATAAATGTAACGAGAGTGAAATTGTTATATGTGTGTTTTATTGATTAAGAGTTGGTTTCTTTTATGATAGGATGAAACTAAAATCTATGAATAGGCAGAGTCTTAAGTTTAAACACATAAGAAACAAATATTCACTAAATTATTAGTGAAGTGTTTATAGAATTTTGTAACCTAATTTATGTTAGGTAATGTATTGCCTAAACTCAAATTGTAATAGTTAAAAGTTATTATCTTGTTCAATTATTCTAATTTCTAGTCAAAATTGATGGAGAACCTAATTTAGAATATTCAATGTTATTTTTGTACTAATTTAGAAGTTATTAAACTTTTATTTATATTTGATGATTTTTATCAAAGTCATATTGAGGCTCAAATCAAGGATGTCATCACTAGTGTTTTTTTTTAATCTAGCAATTAATTTATATATTATGTTAATAGTGAATATGTTTACTTTATTATAGAAGAAATTATCTAAGTCTTCATGTTTTGTGATTATCTTTCGAAAATATCCATTATTTCTTTTATTAGCCTTGAAATATAGGTAATCATTTAAGTCAACACAACCTAAGACTTTTTATACACTTCGTGAAAGCTAAGACTATAAAAATAGTCAATTAAAAGATTAACACCATATACAATACCTCAATCTCAAAGATAAACTAAGAAAATATATTAGAGAAGTTAATTAAAAATCTTGACACCATTCATCACTTCACTCTTAAATATAAGTTAAAACAGTGGAAGAGATCAATAAGAAAGACAAATCTAACATGGCATAAATGATTTGAAATAAAAATAAATTGTTAAATATAATGTTCTTTATTACACAATTATATCACATATTAAAATAATTTATTTAATATATTTTCAAAATTTAATAATCCATCACAGTCGTGTTAATAGAAATATTTTTATTCCTGTAATAAATTACATAATACATAACATTATTTCTAAAGCAAATGTATGGATACAGTAGAGTTAAATAATTGCTGTAAAAGAACTAAATAATCGAGTAAAAAAATTAAATTAATAAAGTGAATGTTTATATAGTGAATGTTTCCCATATGTTTTATATACTCATTAAATAAGTATACAATTTTGTACTCCTTCAAATAACACATTTTTCTTATTTTTATATGAATTTTATAACTTATTATTATTTTTTCTTTTCTATTGTACTATTGTGTTTCGTTTAATAATACAGAAAATGTAGATAAATAGGTGGAGAGATAAAAGAAATGTAGAAGTATAAAGCATGGATGTTTAATTATGTTGGAAAAATACAATCAATTATCAATAATATTACACGTTAACAAAATTTGTAATTCTTCTGATAATAGATTATGAATGATCAGTATTTCTTTTATATTTAAAACTAAATAATCTTATTTACACTGTTTTTATCAGTTCTATTATATATATTATATTCATTTATCTTTTCTTCATTCCAAACACAATTATAATTAAAAAAAAGAATTTAAATTATAGCTGTTTCAAAAAGTGGTATTCATTATTTATTGTATAAACACAGATGTTCTGCACCTATAGTTTGGTTAATTTATAAAGAATAGAATGAAAACATGTAATAATTTTGTGGGGACAAAATTAGTATTTATTACAAAGTAAAAGAAATAAAGATATTTTCTAGATTTAGGTAGTCTGGCCAGATTCAAAGGTATGCTCGCATTTTCATAAACTCATCTAGTTGGATAATAATTGTTTTAAAAAGATTTTAAATTTTCAAAGAATATTCATCCAGAAAACCTGTAATTTAAATATTTTTGAATATTTATATAAATAGTAACATTTCATTCAATATAAAAAACATAAAATTAATACAAAAATATAATTTGAAACTGAATTAAATATAATACCAAATTATACACAAGTAAAATCCATTTATTCAAACCTGGTATGAAAAAAATAAAAATTTAACAAAATAGAATTCAAACACACACGTGTGCGAACAGTGAGTTACGCTCCTAATTTGCAGACTTTTTCTTCTGTGTTGGTGATCACGCGCCGAGAGTGTGGAAGTGGTGATTAGGAAGAGGTGATACGGCATAAAGTGAGAAAGTGAGAAGAAGAGGGGAAATTTCTGTTTGGCAGGCAGAGTTGGGTACGCGTGACACGTAGAGCGTGTGTGGGACCCAAATATCATTGCATATTAAAGCGCCACGTGACGCGGTGCACCAAAATTAGATGCTGTGCTTTTCTTTGCCGTCACCACTCACACTCACAACACTCTTCAACCGCCAATTTATTTATTCACTTCCTTATCCATCACCCACACATTCTTCTTTTACATTTTTACCCTTTCAACAATCTCTTGGATAATAAATCTCATCACCATTTTGATAAAAAAAAATCATATTCTTTTATTAAAAAATTAAAAAATAAATAAAAAATAAATTTTAATTTAAAAAAATATAAACACAAATATTTATGATGCTGAAATGATGTGGTGCTGGTTTGTGGCTGTCAGGACCACAGTTGGACACCAAGATCTGACTCTTAAGAACTCATTTATTATTCTTTAATTATTCATACCTTATCTGTGTTTAATTTTAATTTATATATATTTATTATGATGAACCATACAAGTTATTTGTCTGCTAACCTAATTAAATACTTACTGATCATTATTTTTTTAAAGGACCTTATCTACCATCAGAAGTTTCCCTGTCACTTTTTCATCATATTTTTTTTTTTACAATTTATTCTTTATCAGTATGATCATAGGATTATCCACTTCTTTTTACTTTGTTTGTTTCAAAAAAAAAATTATTTGAGAAACAGGAAAATAATGAAAAATAAAAAAGAAAGTTAAAAAAGAGATTATTTGAATTAGAAGAAAAAAGGTAAAAGTAAAAACAAATGAATGAAAAGTTTACAAATGCAATAACTTTAATAAAATTATAAAATAATTAAAATACTCATATTATTATAAATCATTTCCATTAATTATTTAAATATAATTTATTGTTAATATATTGACATTATTATTATTTGTTAAATTTATTTTTAATATTAATAGTAATATCATTATATTATTATGAAATAAAGTGAATAATAGAGAGAATAATAGATAATAGAGAAGAGAAGAAAAATAGAGAATAGGGAGCAACTCATCTGTGTATTATTATTGATAGGAAGAGTCCTATTTATAGATACAATGTAATCCATAAAGGAAACAAATCAACTTAGTTAATACAAATATTTACCATAAAGAGTAATGAATCATATGAGTAAATCAATGGACAATCATTAATTCATAACACTCCCCCT
>Ga0214543_1001543_pt1 | contig 44584 bp, 18 predicted proteins | sample CNSS2metaG_FD_160094 | JGI IMG/M metagenome (GOLD analysis project Ga0214543, IMG submission 160094) | Root nodule microbial communities from cowpea collected in UCLA plant growth center, Los Angeles, California, USA - CNSS2 | ecosystem: Host-associated > Plants > Roots > Nodule | place: USA...
GTTAAACTTTAATTCACAAAAATACCCTTATATATATATATATATATATATATATATATATATATATATATATATATATTAGAAAAAACATTGAGTCTTCATTCAGTAATGGTACTCGGATTCTTACCACAAATTGGAGTAGATTACTTTCAGATACTGTGGAGGCATTTTGATGTGTCTCCAAGACGGGTTATAGACCAACATGGAAGGTAATGAAATTGACACTTTTACTTACATATTTTAATTAAGTGATTGGTAGAAATTTTGAATGAACTTCTTATGTTTTCAAGCTTCTCTAGATTAAAATTGGACAACATGAAACTTTATACAATATTGCAAGAGGTGGGCATTGATAAAATTAGTAATTTCTTGAATATTTCATTAAAAAATAAACTACAATATAAATTATTAGTGATTTTTTATTTGTTTGTTTTTCAGGAATCAATCGGAGAAAGTGCACTTGTTGATCTAAGCACTAGTTATGGTTAAATATTTGTTTTTTTTAAAATATTTTTATAAATACCCGCGGGTACCTGTGGATACCTACGGATATAAAAAAAATAGGCAGGTACTCGCATAACCGATATCCGATAAATATGAATATGGGTACGAGACAAATATTTATACAACGGATAAGATACATGAAAGCTACTACCCATACCCTACTCATCTCCGTTGACATTCCTCATTCCTAGTAAGAACTACTCATCGTAGGAATGACAATAAATGCGTGTAACAAAAATATACGTAGTCTCAAATTAGATAAATTTATCATAAGAAAACTTAAAATTAATTATTAATTTCTAAATATTAACGTGAGTCAAATTGCAACATTATTAAAGTTAGTTAAATCGACTCATTAAGATTTATTTTTTACAAAAAAATAAAAGTATAAACTTAATTTTAAATTTATTAATAAAAAAATATTTGTATTAGTGTCAGATTAGTATCAACTAATATTAAACATTAATAGAATCAGATTAATGACGAAAATAAAGTTCGTTTAATGTTTAACGCTAATAGATATCACTTAGTGTTTAACTCTAATAGATATAGTTTAGACTTTGACATTAATAAAATTTACTTAATGAAAATAAAGTTCGTTTAATGTTTAACGCTAATAGATATCACTTGGTGTTTAACTCTAATAGACATAGTTTAGTCTTTGACATTAATAGAATTTACTTAATTTTAATCGTTAATAGAGTCGGATAAGTTGACTCTATTACAATGCAAAAAATTAATTTTAAATTGAAAAGGTGACAATATTCTTAACTTTTTTAATAAATAAATATTTATGTCAGTATCAAATTAACATTTGTTAATTGGATGTTAATTAAAATAAATAAGTTTAATATTAATTAAATTGATGTTAACTTTTTCTTTTAGTTTAGTATTGATATCGAAATTGGTCACTAATTAATATTATTATCCAATTTAGATACTATTTTTTTTAATAATCAAAACTTTAATAAATAATGTTAATAACTAATTTAAAAATTTATTCACAAATCAATCATAATTTTTTATTCATAATAAAAACTATTTTAATTATCAATAAATTTTAATTTATAAATTGATATTTAAATTAGTTACACTATAATAATTAATTATTTTTTATCATTGAATTTTGCATGTACTTAGAGATTTTATTGTAGTCTACTCAAAGTTAACAACACTAACAAATTTAAATATATATAATTTTAGGATCACAGATGCATTTGACACAAATCGGACACCGGTAAATATTTAACGGTCGATTTTTATTTATTAGGATTAGCTAATGTTAAATATTTATTTTCTTGTATTGATTAGACATTCTTAAAATACATTCCATACACATTCATATGAGTAATAAAGGAAGCAGGTCTCACTAGCATTTGGAACACAAAGTTGTGATTTAACTGGTTTATTCAAAATAGTCTCATTCAGTGCACGAGGTTAAAGGACGAGCCATGATTAAAGAAAAGCTACAACAAAAAAAAAATCAAATTCGTATATATTTGGAAAGGTCGACCTAATACATCAAAACTTTAAAACATGTTCATAGTAAAAAGTTCTCCCATGTAAGTCCAATATATCTGATGTAAGTCCAACATCAAATGTTTTCACTTTACAAATCGATTTTGTGAGGTTGAAAGAATTAGGTTTAAAACTCATTTCTAATACATGTGGACAAAAACATGCACTAAATATAGATGAAGTTTGTATTCGAAAGATACATTGAATGTAGGAGTTTGTAATATTAGTGAAGTATAAAAGTATTTGATTTGGTTAAGAATGTGTATAAGATTTTAGAAGGAAAAAGAGAGTGAGGTTCCGTGGGATTGGTGGTACCATTTGGCGTACCATGTTGGTGCATGTGTTTGTGGTGGGGGCCATTGTGGTGAATGAGGTTTTGGCATTTTGGAGAAGAAAAAATGGAAGTAGGAATTTAGGGAAATAAACAGAGCACGCGCGGAAAGTTGGGGTGTTGTGGTGATATTGGGGCGACATGTACACGTGGGCACCAAAAGTGACACGCGGAACACAGTTGTTAGAACATGTTTCTCTATGAAGGAAAATGTGGTGGGGACCTACCTATTTTATATATATGTATCCATCTTTTAATATAATTATTAAGAAACTACCCATTCACTCACTTATCCATTCTTGCTTGTGTTGAGGTTGAGGTTGAAGGTGGTCAAGCCAACCTTTGATAATACCACCCACCATGCCTTCCTCTTGTCTATAGTCATTCAGGATAGTGGGGTGAACTATATACTATATACTATATACTATACTATATATTCTATTTCTTATTCTTCTCCATTTAGCATTTAGGGTTTAATCAATAAGGATAAGGTTATTTAATAGTAAATACTTTTGCAAAGGCTTATTTCTAATTAATTCATAATGTTGTTCAAGATTTTACATCGATTAAAGATTTGAATGGAGGACAAAATTGATCGATAATATCACATACATGTGTTATACATTATGGATCAAATTTCAAAGAAAGACTAAACAAGTTTGGAGAGAAAATAGAATTTTTATTGGTTCAACTATGACGTATAATGTAAAAGGATTAGAATACTTCAAGTGTTTCTAATTATATATTCTTTATTGTCGATAAAAAAATTAATTAGATATAAAAATTAATTTACAGTATATAAGTGGATGTAAATATTTTCTTAAAACTTAATTTGTGAGGTTTAGTTAAATCTAAAATTCACATTTTAAAATGATACCATAACTTATCATAACTAAATTTGTTGTTTATTACACCTGTTGTGTCATCTCCTATTAGATTATGATCGAACCATCTTTGAATATTTAATCTTTTATCTGTACATGTGTTTCAATTACGAAAGAAATATGCTAAAAATTCTATATTAAAACTATGCAAACCTCGCATTAAAAGTTATAAGATAGAATTAGACTTTTTCTTAAATGTAAAAATAAAGAATTAATTATATATACTTTATTTACTCCATTGTTTTTAAATTACCCGTCCATGTTGTTTCATTTGCTCCTAACAACCAGAGTCTTAGTTTGCTTTTGGAAATATCTATCTCACAACAAAAAAGAAAAAATGAAATACGTTAATTATTTGTCAAATGACACTTTATTTATATCTTACATGTTTTGTACGATTATAGTTAAAAAATATGTTGTGATAATAAGTTAATTACGCAATGAAGAATTTTCGAAAACGTGAAAGTATTAGTTTGCAAGAAAAAGAAGGAGAAAAAAAAGGTGGTTGACATTGTTATTTTAATGAAAAAGGCAAGGGAGTGAGAATGAGGAAGGATGAAGAGGAGAAATAGTTGGAATGCACCAGCAAGAAAGGCGTGGGAATGATAAAATCGAAACGTGGGTATGAAAATAATATAAAAATAGTTAGAATAATAAGGTGCATATAAAAAAATGTGTGGGGCCATGAATGCAATTAATTGTTGGAGTGGCAGATTGAGGGTTGAGTTGAGCGTGGGTAAACTCCACTAAGGATTTTGTGGAGAATCCACTCTTAAATTTGCATGTCCTAGCTAGTGAGTACTTACTCACTTCTACTGTCCTTATTCCTCATCATCACCAACAATCTCTTTTTGCCTGTCAAAAACAATTTCCATTCCTTTACCTCTTTGTGTTTCAAAGGAGATACATTTTTCTTTATCGACAAATCTTACTTGTTAGAATTTTGTTATGGAGAGATAAACCTACATCCAATAAGTCTCACATTATTTAGGAGTTGGGGTTAAGTCAGTTTAAATACTTCTTTCTCTTTTTGTCTTCCAAGACGTCTTTTAAAAACAAAACCGTGACGGAGCTCCACGTTCTAAAGTAGACAATACTTGAACTCACAATTTCTCATACCTTCTCCTTCAACTTTTACTACTGTTCCAGTACACCTAATAAATCTCATATCATTTAGGAGTCGATGTCAAGCCAGTTTAAATACTTATTCCTCCAAGACGTCTTTTAAAGACAAAACCGTGATGAAGTTTCACGTTCTGAAGCGGACAACACCTCGATAACACAATGATTGTTCGAAGAGACTTGGATTGGGTAAAAACATTACCGTAACCAAGTAATAACTATTTATACTTCACCACCTTCTTTATCAAAATTTTTAAAACAAAAAATATTCTTATAATTGATAATTTATAAAAATATGTAGGCAGAAATTTACTAGTTATGAGATATTATCTTAAATGATTAGTTTGGTTGTCTTAAAGAGTTGTTTTTAGGTCCAAGTTAGGGAAAACCCTAATTTTCTGGCAGCAAAAGAAGAAAGAGATGCAGGAGGGAAGAAGATAATGATGATAAGTGAGTGACTTCTTTTTGTTAGTGGTTTTGAAAATTGAATTAACTATACCTCAGAATTTCATATGGTTGAAGAATCTTTGAAGTACACGTTTCTGGAAATGGTGGTTTGAGGAGAGGTATTTGTGGGATCAACACAGTAGATTTTAGTAACAAGGACAACAGCCAGATATTAATTGCTATGTTGGTGCTGAAAACTTTATCAAGATCACAATAATAATAATCATATAAAGAAAAAAGTGATAGTGGGTAATAGGAAAGTGATAACATATAAATCAATAGAAAACTAATTTAATTGAGATAGATTGATTTAAATTACGTTATATATAAGACAACTTATTTTAAATTCTTTTACATTCTAGTCTGATGTTTGGGATATCCAACCATTGAAATGATGGTATGGGTTGGACAGTCTTACGTCAAATAAAAATTAAATTAAATTATAATACAACGAATTATAAATCTCATTTTATAAAAGGTTGAATTAGACAAAAATTACTTTCTAAAACAAAAAAAAATATGGGGAATTCAAATACCAAAATACAAAAAATATTAGTATCGTATATTTTTTTTTAAGTTATCAATTTATATATAATATAAAAAAATACTAATCACTTTTAATTTATTTTATGGTAAGTTTATTTTAAATGTTAAAATTTTTGATAAATATTCGTTCTTCTCTCAAACGCAAGTTTTTTTTTTTAATTAGTTTTTAATATTTAGGTATATAATTAGTTTTTTAAATTTTATGCATTTTGTTTTTATGAATTTAAACGATAATTATATGCTGATATTTGAGAAATTTTATGTTAGCATGGAAATATTTGTTGATATTGGAGATATATAAAACAAGAAGGATGTTTATTTAGTTTTTAAATTTGGACATTTGTTTTATATATATATATATATATATATATATATATATATATATATATATATATGGGTATTATGGTATAAATTATTAGAAATATGCAAAACGAGTTGGGATTGAGTTTGGAGATGTCTGAATCCGACAATGTGTTGGGATTAAGTTTGGAGGTGTCCGACCTCAACAATTATTATTTATATGTAGTATAAAATTCTTCTTCGTTACAGAATAATGATGGATCAAAGTTTGATTAATTTATCATGTATAAATGATGATTATGAGAGAGGATCGAGAAGTTCATAGAATTCGATCAACACCATGTTGGTAGTGTAAAAAACAAAGAAAATATGTGGTATTGATGTGTGAATTATTTAAATGGGAGAATATTGAATGTGGTCGAAATTAGAGAACATCTTTTATGCAATGGATTTTTGAAAAATTATACAACATGGATATGACACGGTGAATTGGTAAACACTCCAGGTGTGGCTGAAACACATGAATATGTACTCGACAATGGACAATAGATTAGAGGACATGATCTGTGATGTTGGAGTGCAGACCTTTGTTAAAGCTGTGTATGAAAATATAACTATAGATACAAAGACCTCGTTATATCCTGGTTGAACTAACTTCACACGATTATCAATAGTGTTAAGGTTGATAAATTTGAAGACATTAAATGGGTGGACTAATAAAAGCTTCACAAAATTGCTTCAGTTGTTGAAGGAAATGCTTCCTGAAAGTAATACACTACATGACCGAATGCATGAGGCAAAAAAGATACTTTGTAATGGATAGGAAATATGAAAAGATTCATGCATGTTCTAATGATTGTATTTTATATAGAAATGAGTTTGAAGACTTAAAAAATTGTCACAAGTGTGGGTTGTCACGTTATAAGGTCAAAGGTGGTGATAAAGAGAATACTAATGAGGTCACAAAGCACAACCCTCCTTCGAAGACAGTTTGGTATCTACCAATAATTCCAAGGTTTAACCATATGTTTGCAAATCCAACTGATGTTAAAAACCTTATATGGCATGCTGATAAGAAGAAATGTGATGAACTACTTCGTCATCCTGTAGATTCTGTGCAATGGAAGGACATTGATAAATAATTTCCTACATTCGAAAACGAATCAAGAAATTTGAGAGTTGGACTAGCTACAGATGAAATGAATCCTTTTGGAAATTTAAATATCAATCATAGTTCATGGCCTGTTTTGTTAATGATTTGTAACTTTCCTCCAAGTTTATGTATGAAGAGAAAGTACATGATGTTATTTATGATGACTTCTGGTCCAAGAAACCTAGGGAATGATATTGATGTTTATCTTAGTTAATTGATTGATGACATGAAGTTGTTATGGGATGATGAGGTTGAAGTCTTTGATGGGTTTGCTAATGAATCTTACCAAATGCATGTCATGTTATTTTTGTACTATCAATGACTTTTCTGCATATGAAAGTTTATCAAATTATAGTGTGAAAGGTCATAGAGCATGTTTAATTTGTGAAGAAAACACATCATATGAGCAATTAAATCATGGGAGGAAAAATAGTCTATTTTCGGTATCGTAGATTTCTAAATCCATTTCATCCATTGTGGGATTCATGTCATATTACAGTGTCATACAAGACATTTAGGAAGTTAGTTATACCAAGTTTTTTGTACATGTTTTCATATGCAAATGGGTTGACAACAAAACTGGTGTGAAAGTTGATGAATCGGGAAAGACATTGGTTGACTTTCGAAATGTAACATATCAAGATGAACCATTTATTAGGACATATCAAGCTTCATAAGTGTTCTATGTAGCCGATCCTGCATCTGAAAATCAGCATGTTGTGCTACACGGTAAAAATGTGTATGGCATTTTAAATATATTTCAACTAATTTTCATTGCAGTCGTCATTGGCAACTGTTAGTTGTATCTGTACCAGAGCATACCACTTTATGGTTTTGCTCTTGTCATAAACCTCATCCCCCTTGTTTGAAGAGCATAATTGATATGTAAGTCTTTTTTAAGAAATGTTTTCCACTATATACATTCACCTCCAATATACAATGTTATGTTTTCTAACATTGATTGTTTTAACTTTAATGCTTTTAATGGACAAAATATATTGAATGGTAGATCGACTACCAACACTAAAATAGTCTTTTGGATTTCCCTTCGGATATTTCTATGCTATATGTCATTCATTTACTTTAGTATTATCATTTAATTTATCTAAATAGTTTTACTGAGTGTGTAGTAAACAAATTAGAAGCTTTGAGTGTGGCTATTACGTTCATGTAATGGATGACAACAATTGTGCAAGACAATTATGACCGTGGTTGGGATGAGGTAATATGTTAACTTTCACATAAAATAATTTTAACTTCAACTAATTTTCATATGTACTACTATTACCTTCTCATATACTTTTGTCGAAATTCAACAACTCAAGTTCAATGGATTCAAGAGCTTTAGCTTATGTTCAACAAGCGTGGGCAAAGTATTTTGTGTCTAGAGTTAGTTTATACTAATTTTAATATATTAGTTATTTGTAAAAATTAGGGAACATTTGGAACTATCTTTGGATCATTTTAAATTGTCTGGAATTTTGTTTGGCTTTAATTCGATTATAAGTTATGGGTTAATGTGTAAATCAAACCTACTTAAAAAAAATACAAGATATAACCATAATTTTTATCATAATTGTCGTTATATATCAAAAGACTACGACAGTCTAAGGTAAAACTGTCATTGTATTTGAGGCAGTGGTTGTTGTGAGACAAATTTCAACAATAACTTTGTAGATCGTCGTAGTCATATAGACAATATAACGACAATGTTTTGACTCGTTATTTCACTTTATTTTTGACGACGTCAACTTCAATGACAATCTAAGAATCGTTTTCAGATATCTTTTTTGATCGTCGTAAAAAGAGCTTGTTAAAGTAGTATTTGAGGTGAAATCAGATATAAACTAACCAATAAAAATGTTGTAATAAAATTTAATTTGATTAATGGTGGTAATTGATATAATGAAACAAGTGTACTTGTTTGAAAAGTGGTTAGAAGTTGGAGTTTAACAAGGAATCTTTTCCTTGATAATGTGGGAGGGACTTTTGAAGACAAATCCACAAAACACAAAAGGTGGTGTGGTTTACCGAAACCTTGCAAAAACATACCCAGAATCATTTTCAAGAACTTTATGTGCAAAATTGAATTCAGATGCAAGAACATACTTTTACACAATGTTCCCTTAGAGTCAATGCCTTTAATCATTTCTATATTTACACATTTTTTGCCCTTTATAATATGACTTTCCTTTTGTCAAACCTTTTCTGATTTCACTTTCTTTTCAAGATTAGTTGCTGCCTCTGTTCATTTTGTGTGCGGTACAGGCTAAAAGTTGTTTTACTTAATTATACATAATCTTACTAACAACATTTTAATCATTAAATATGCTCCTAGATTCATTGTATTTTACAATTTTCCATTAATGTTAATCAACTAGATTATATCTTTAAAAAGTCATTTTACTATTTTTATTCTTCATTTAATAATGAAACATAAGTGTGCCGTCCTATACTATATTCCTTTATGTTCTCTTATTCTGCAGATTTTATCAGTTCAGGAAGATAAGATCAAATAGTACATCATATAGATTTTTTTTAGATATTATGAGAGATTTTATGTTTACGCATGCACTGAGGACAGAGAATAATTTCGTAGTATAAAAATCAAATCACTCAGCAAACATTATCACTTTTAACATTTCTTTTATTTTTATAGCCAAGAGGCAACAAACAATAAAATTAAAATATTTTAAACAAATTACTCGGTTGGTGCTACTTCTAATGTATGGAGTATAAAGAAAATTAAAATAAGAGGAAACAAACTTCCACCTATAAATCAACTCAAATAATTGCTATATATTTAAGAAGACAATTTGTATAAGAATAGTACTATATCAATGTAAATGCTCTTAAAGATTAATTAATATATTTTAAGGTAAATATGTTTCAGAAAAAGTGTTATAAATTTTCATTTAACAAGTTTTTGTTTGATTATTCATTACATTTATATTAAGCTTGACATTATTATATATTATTTATTTTTTCTCTTAAAATATAAAACATTGGAAAAAAAATATTTGAGTTAAATTAGGTTGGTCGGATTTGACCAACCAACAAACTAAACCAAATAATAAAATTTAGTTTTTAAAAGGCTAATCCACTTGATAACTCACATTTCATGAATCTAGCTTTCTTGTCATACCTAGTCCTTTTTTTTTATATTTAAATGTTTTAGATCAAAATAAGTATCCGTGCCCAATAGAATATTAGAATAAAAAACGTCAATTAAACAATAATGTAATTGTCATAGATAATAGTTTTAGCTTGTAAGATTCTTCGTTGAACTAAAATCTTCTGGTGACAGCAAAGACAGATTCCACATTAATATATTTCTTTTGTTTAAAACAGGAGTAAAAAAAAAATCTTAAAGCACGATTTAACATTTCTACACTTACGTAGTACTAATCATAATTTTAATACAAACTAGAGAATATTCATAGTATCAGCAAATTGATAGTTTGATATCCAACCATAGAAACTTTAATTATTTGAGTATAATCTTGATAGCACTTCAAAATTGAATTTCTCATTGATTTTCGTATCTTGGATGATGTCAATAACAAATACATATCACATCCAAAACAATTTTTTAAATCTTCTTTCTTCCGACTCTCTTTGTCAAGGAATATCAATCTTACAGTCGAATCATCCCAATTCATTCAAAATTTTCAAATGCTAATTTAATGAAGTAAAGATTATATTAAAATATTTTCTTTGCTAAAAAAAAAGCAAAAGGGAGACAAATTCCGGCGTGAAATCCTAATTTAAATGTCGTGTTAAGAAATATGCTAAGGTTTCGTCATTAATAATTTATTGTGCCGCCATACTCAAATAAGATTATTCTATTAATAATTTAATTAATTTTTTATTATTATTTACTTTTAGTGAAATTTAACACAAATAACCAATATATATAATTAAGATTTGACATTAGACAAAACATGAATCAAGGATTTATATATCATGTTGGTGTTGAAAGTATTAAAAAAGAATATTGTTGATGATATTAATATTAAAATATTGGGAAAATAAATTTAAAGAAAGGATCCATTTGCGAATGAAATTTGTTTGTATGATGAAATATTATGAACAAGAAGCGTGCTTGGTGCTTACTGGTTTCTACATTCTGTGCTGTCTGGCCACTATGTTCCTTACTGTCTCCACCCCCAATACCCCTTTCCTTTCATTCCTTTTTTTTTTCGAATTCATATGTTTATTTTAGGGTTTAATATGATTTTAGTGAATTTTAAAATTAGTAACTTTTCGAAATTTTATATCGATGTCTTTTATTTTTAGAAATATGTGAATTTAGTCATTCTTACTAAATTTTGTTAAGTTTATTTAACATTTTAAACACATTTTATGATAATATTTGAGTTAACATTAAAGTGAAAATGTGTTAAACAGTATAAACAATTCAAATACTATCATGAAATATGCTTGAAATGTCAGATAAACTTAACAAAATTTGATTAAAAAATTAAATTCAGGTATTTTTAAAGATGAATGACTAAATTGGTCGAAAGTTTTGAAGAGAAACTAATTCTAAATTTCACTGAAACTTAGGAGATCAAAAACATATTTAATTCTTTATTTATTTTATTTTATTTTAAAATTATCTTATATTTCTAGACTCCAAATTAGGAGTAGTTTAAAAATATTTTATTTTCTTAACTTATTTAATTTTGTTGTAATGTATGTTGTACCAATATCAATAAACTTGATATTAAAACTTCTTAAATTTAAATGTTGATAAGATTTTGTTTTTTTAAATATAGTTTAAAATTTCATTTGATTTAGAGTTAAGGTTAAAGATTATTTAAACACACCTTTTTTTAGACAAAGACACTATGGAAACAAAAAACACGAAACCAGACAAATTGTCTAAATTCTTGGTTTCACTGTGGTGGCTGCTGCTGCATTCCTTAGTGCTTCTTCTGGGTGCTCCATAACCAAATTTATATGTTCCATTTTTCTTTTCTGTTTATTTATTTGTTTATTAAATTGTTATCTCATTGAGTTGTTGATTTTCTGTGACACGCCGTCAATTTGTCTCCACACACACGTGCTGCTACAATATCATCAATTTAGTTATATAATTACTTTATGAATTCCCAAAAAATAAATCATTATATATTTAACTAATTTTTCTATAATTTCATTCCCTCTTATAAGTGCTATCTAAATTATGAAAACTTTACATGATCAATGTTAACCATAAGTTAACAAATTTTACATACTTCATTTACCTTTTTAAAATATTAAGAATTTTTTTTTAAGATTATAAGGCACACAAGTTATTCTTCAAAAAGATACATGTTGTATCTTTATAGTGAAAATATTTAAAACTACGTTTAAACCTGAGTTCATAATTCTATATTGAATAAAAGTAAAAAAAAAAAATTGAGTGACGTAATAAAATAAATACAAACATTAAGTTTTAAAATTTTATATTGAATGTGATGTTAGATTTTTTTATGAACAACTCATACACTTCAAATGTAGTCAATTTTTTCAATTTATTGTAAAAAAATATTACTAGTGATAGACACTTGTGATGAACAATCTAACTCATACTTTAGGAGGAAACGGTTAATAATTAAAATATGAATTCATAATTTCATGATGAATAAAAGAAAAATTGAATAATGAGACATTAACAAAAAAGAGCTTTCAACATCACCAATTTCACATCAAGTGTAGCAAAATCTAATTTTAAAAATGCACGGTAAGTGTAGAATTTTAAAAGTTCTATAATTTACGATATGTTTTTTTTTATTTTTGCAGTATTTTTCATCAGTTTTCCATATTTTATAATTTTATTTCATATATTCATATTACTTAGAATTTTATTTTCTTTTAAATATTCATGTATACGTTGATTTCTTTCGGAGGACATAACTTTGGCTTGAAATATAAAAAAATTTTACAACTTAAATAAAAATAAATAAATGTTAAAAATGTTTAAACATTATTATTAGTATTTGTGTAAATAAGTAAGTATTATTATTATTGATAGACATGTAACTTTTTTTTTGAAAAACTAAAAATTAAAGAAGAAAGTGATTTTATTTTATTTTTATAGAGAATAGTGTCTCGCTTACAATAAAATCTCTCATTAATGATCAATTAATTTTAGTGATAAAAAATTGTTAGTCACTATAATAACTAATTTAGAAACTAATTTACAAAATAAAAAATTATTGATTATTAAAATAATTACTATTATTAATAAAAAATTATAATTAGGCTCTAAATTGTTCTTTATAATTTAACTACGAAGGTTTTGATTATCAAATGAACTAATTTATAAATTGGTCATTTAATATTAGTTATCAAAATTTTGATTATAAAAAAAATTAATTTCAAAATTAATTTTTAGTTAGTAGTGACCAATTTAATGACCAATTATAAATTTTTTATTTATAATAGTGACTATTTTAATAATTAATAATTTGTTATTTTATAAATTGATATCTAAATTAGTAATCATGTAAAATAAAGTTAATGTGAAGATGAAATAAACAAAGTTAGAAGAAGAATATTCCTCTTATTTACTATATCACAATATATCATCGTACAGAACAGTGATTAAAAAATGAATTCAAATCTAATTTAAATGGAATTATAGTTTTAATTAAAAAAAATATAGAAGTGCCAAAGTTTGTTCCATTTGGTAACGGACACTTCAACAAGGTGTTTAATAGGACACTTAAGGCTAAAGATGTAAAAGCACTTATTTTCTAACCGTAAACCACATAGTCACTGCAAGTCAACGTATTTGTTGTTTAAGGTTACGGTTTGTTTTTTTTCCAATTTCAGTTATTCTCGATGAGCAATATATTAATAAAAAACTCTATATATATTAATAAAAACTATACATTTTAATATTTTCCAAAATTAAAAAAAAAAGGTCTCATTATTACTAAGTCAAGAAAATAGTAAACGCGGTATATGTTTTCAAAATATAAATAATAGGTCTTCTAATTAATATTTATTTGTAGAATATTAAAAAATTATGTACTTGAATATTCTCTTTCAACTAACCTCATTATAAAAGAAATAAAAAATAAATAAAAGCACCATACAGGAAGAAAAAGTTATTAATTCAAATAAAAATACACCTGAGTGAAGAATCACCTGAATGCGATATTTTACTAAATTATTTCATGACAGATATTAATTAATATAAAATTGTTGAATACTCGTTTTCTTAAAAATAATATTATTTATGCATTTCTTTTTTGGCATTTATTTTATACTGATGTATTAAGAAAACAAAAAAATAACTTTTGTTGTATTCTAGTACTCTTAAATAACGTAGTTTATGTTTTTTTTTTATATCATCATGCATAGTAAAAAGAAACAAATTTAAACACAATATATTTCTTATGATTTTTCACAAATAATAAAATGATTAAAAAAATTATTTGACGGTAACTATTTTAAAAATATCAATTATGCTAAGATATTTACAAGATGTTATGATATAATATCTTCAAGGTTTGTACAAATAATATATTATAATACAATAACTTTTTATCATATTCTATTATATATTTAAGATATTCAAGCACAATAGGTTTTTCGATCGTATTGATAAATTTCTCTTGCATGAGAACAATTTTTAGATTTCATACTAGTCTAAAAAGTTATTACCAACTAACTTTCCATCAACGATTTTATTCAAAAATAATAATAATATTAATAACAAAGTAGTCCCTTTTTCACTCCTACAAATATAATTTAATTAATTTCTACACACCATCTGTTGTCTAAGAAATTAGTGATTTTTAAAAAAAAGTTGGATTAAATGCCCTATATATTAATCCTTTTAATTATAAGTGCCCTGATAATTATGTCATTTCATGAAATCAGTAATTTACATGTTCTTCAATAGATTCAATAGAATGTATCTATTACAAAGTATTTGGATCAAACAAAAATAAATTAATATTTTTGAAGCATTAATTTTCATATAAATTAATAAATTAATAGTTATTAAGATCTATATCATATATAAAATAAATACATATACAACCATATAATTAGTTAATGTAGTATATAAATCTAATTTATATATCACTATACTAATTAAATTAATCACCACTAATTATCATCCTCATATAACATTGATTAACATATGTAATTATAAGTTTACTGCAGAGATTCAAATTCAAAATACTGATAATAATATTTTAGGTAGGAATTAGGTTAGAAGGAGAATACTTATATTTTGTTATTACAGAAGAAAATATAAACAAGCACACTAAAAGTGATTTTAATTTTTGAAACAGTGTATTAATATCTTTGATTAGCTATTCATTTCAACCTAGGAGCCTTTTTTCGTAGAATAAACTTTAATATAAGCTCTTTGATTCTAATTTTCTTATAATAATAATAATAAATTTATTTTCTCAAACGGATGAAGATATTAAATATATTGTGATTATCATTTTTTTGTTCCCCACTATTCAATTTTATGAGTAGTTGAATGCTCTTTAGTTGAAATTAGACGTAATCATCAAACTTTTTTATATATTTCTTTATTATATAAGTACACATTGGTATATTATTTTTCTGTGTTGATATTTAATTTATATGTTTATTATTTATTGTGTGATCAGTCAAAAATTAGTGAAGTTAAAGAGGTTATAAAATCCTTATGAATTATTGATTTAAGATAATCATATTTTGTACTTTCTTTTATAACTTTATTTAGCTTTATTGTATAGTGATTTTATACTCTCCAAAATTATTTATTTTATGCTTTTAGCTCATTTACATGTTTTAGTAATAAATTAATATTTTTTTTTACCTATTTGCTTTAGTTTTACATTTTTATAACATTTAGTCATGATTTCAGCCATAATTTTATTTGTTGATATCATTTTTGGATTATTTTAGTTCATTGGATTATAAACTTCCAGACTTCAATTTGAATATCTGATTTTTTAGATTTGGACCCGTCCACTATTTTTCTATGATTTTTAGAAGTTGATAAATATTTGTTAAAAATTTGCAAAGAGAACCTAAGAGGAACCATTTTCCCTTATTAACTCATCTTTTTCTAATTGGGCTTATGGATTTTATTAGACTCCGTATTAGGCCACTTTACTTCCAGATTTTAGACCATATGTACACAAAATAATTTTAAAAGACAAATTGTAAGCCCTTTTTTTTCCTTTCAGTTGAGCTTTGGGGCCTAGCCTTCGTGGGCCTAAGGTCGGTCCAATAAGGGCAGCCCTTCTGAAGGACTCCTTACCCTACCAGCCCCTCCTCACAGTTGCACATCACCCTTGTTCCAAAGAGCCAGTCTTCCCCTCTCAGCTTCTCTAAGAAAAGCAGGAGCTCTGCTAGGGCACGTACCATCTCCCACCTCCAAGCTAGCCTAACCCGTCAGGTACCCTAGGTAAGTTAAAACCCAAGATCTTTAGTTCGTTTTTCTCCTTTCCTTTTTCTTGTACGTTGGTCTGGGTAGGGTTTAACTCTGTACTCGTGTTTCTGTCCTGGTTTCCATGTTTCTAGCTCACTTCCTTGGTTCTGGAGCTGCCATTTTCGTAGATTGCGGATCTGTTTGTTTTTGCTCAATATAGAGGTAAGGGAAGCTAGACTCTTCGGTCTTAAGTGTTTCTGGGTTGTTTGTGGTCGTTTTTGTGTTCGTATGCGTGCCTAGTATGCTTTTATCGAATGATATGGGGTTGCATGTGTGTTTGGGGGTGGATCGGGGCGGTTTCCGCCATTGCATGTGGGTGGACAGTGGTGAACTCTGCTATTTTCGCCCAAGCGAGCTCGTCTCGCCTAGGCGAGAGTACCAGAGAGCTCCCTGCCACGAGAGCTCGCTTAGGCGACCAGTCCGCGTTCTGAGCGACGCCATGTCTCGCTCAGGCGAGGAGGTCTCGCCTGAGCGAGAAATCGTGAAAACTCCACGTTGCTCATCTCGCCTGAGCGAGAAATCGTGAAAACTCCACGTTGCTCATCTCGCCTGAGCGAGAAATCGTGGAGACCCCACGTTGTTCATCTCGCCTGAGCGAGAAATCGCGAAACCTTCCAGACCCAATGTTGTAGGCTCGCCTAAGCGAGAGCCAGTCGCCTGAGCGAGACAGCTTCTCTCGCCTGGGCGATTACTCCTAGCTTGAGTGAGGCTGCGACAGCGGATGGTTCCAGTTCTGTTTTCTCTCTTTGTTTGATGGGTGGAGTTTGTGATTTATTTATTTACCCCTTTGCTTCAAAACCTAAAGCATGTGAATGCATATATATGGTTGCTTGAATCTTATGAACTAAAAGTTGGTATGTTGGCATGAATAGCACATGGATTTTGTTTGGTTGGTTGGTTGAGAACTTGCATGAGAATTGGATGAATGACCAAAAAGAGGTGGGAATTGTATGAGAAACATGATTATGATGGTGAGATAGGCGTAATTCCATGAGTCCCATGGGGAGACTTTATGGTGGCGTGTAGTGTATATATTAAGATAAGGATTCAAGTAAGGATTGCATCCCGAAACTCTAAAGGGTCAGTGAGTCTCAAGTAGAGCAAACTGACCCAAGTGGTGAGAGTAGCGGGAGGCCCTAGTCTTTGGCAGGATAATGGCCTTAGACGCTTAAAGGCTAACCTCGTGAGTGGTAGGGTGAAACCCATTGGCAATGGCTCTGCAGAGCAGTAGAGGCCACCACGAGTGCAGGCATCCAGTGAATCCGATCTTAATATATGTATCCGGATAATTGAGTCATAGTGTCCTGCTTGTTTGCTATAACATGATGTCTTGTGCCTGTTGTGTTGCATGTTAAGGAATGTTTAAATACTTGTCTGTTGTATCATGATAAGTATTATATTTCACTAGCTTACCCTTGCATGTTTGTGTTGTTTTCTGTTATGTTTCTTTTTGCGATGATCACCTTTTGGTGGGAGCAGAAGAGAGAGAGATTCGAGATGGATCCGGGCGACGCAGCGGTGCGATCTAGTTGTCGGCCTTGGTGACCTTAGGAGTAGTTTCATGGCCATGTGGCCTTTTGTATTAGTTGCCCTGAGGGCAACTCTTTTGCAAGACCGTTGAACTTTTAAAACTTCCTTTTGCTTAGGACTAGTTGGTATGCCTGAGTTTCCTTTTGAGTAATTCCGGATGACTGTAATAGATACCATTTCTTTATCGTCTCGTTTATCTGAATGCTTCTCGTTATTATAATTGTGTGATACTTTATTTGATGGATTAATCTATTAAAAATGGGACGTCACACAAATCACTTTATAATTTTAATTTTAATTCATATTTTATCATTTATTTTATGTCTAGTAGTATAGAATAATTAATCGTTTTTAGTATCTTACCATGCCAAATTCTAGTTGATTCAACAATTTACATAACATTTTATCTTCAGATAAATTATTGTCGAAGAATTCACATTGACTATAAATAAGACAAATTTATAAAATATATATATATATATATATATATATATATATATATATATATATATATATATATATATATATAATTAGTATAAATCTCTTCTTAAAAACTAATTTTATAAAATTAAGATAAGTTTAAAGTTCACTTTTTTATATAATATTAAATTCATTTAATAACTATTTTACTGATATTTAATGTTTGTTGAATTTATCATATCATCTATTATAAATTATTCATTTCACATTTCAATATATATATATATATATATATTTTTATTTTTGATGTGAGAAATGTGTCGGTACAAACTTTATCTTAAGAAACAATTTTATAAAAGTAAATTAAATTTAAAATTTACTTCTTAAAAATTATCCAGTGATAAATAACAAAAATCACAAAATTAATACCCACACAAACTCACAAAAGTTGTTACAACTTTAAATAAATTTGGGGTAAAACAGTTAAAAATATTTCTGAATATCGGTAACAAAGGATATTGATAACAATTTTTCTTATTTTGAAATCATTACTGGGGGTGGGGCAAATATTAAATAAAATATATAAGGAGTTCTTATGATGGGTATATGGACTCTTTACCAAGGTTGGCATTGTTGTTTTCTTCTTGTGACTGTTGATGGCCGAGTTTGAAAATGTGAATCTCTAAAACACAACATTCTACACACAATCAATAAGGAAAAGAAAGCATGCCTGTGTTTACTTTCACCACTAGGAAGTTACCTAACTACAACATTGTAAAAAGCTCATTATGATTAAGTAAAATTGTAGAATACGATTTTCAAAATTTCTATAACATTTTCCAAAATTTTTAGAATAAAATTTCAAAAATGAGATTTCTATAATAAATTTCCAAAATGCATATAAAACCTTTCAGAATGAGTTTTTCGGAACATCCTACTAAAAATATGTTCTAAAAGGAATTTTTCAAAGTACATGAAATGCACTTCAAAAAGTTTTACAGAACTTGTTTTTTGATTTTTATCGCATTTTCTCTCTTCTTCTTCCTTTTAACAGCATTTTCTCTCTCCTTTCTTCTGTTGCGACGTTCTTCATTTGCATCAGTGATGATGGAAGCAGCTACAACAGTGGTTGGTACTTAAGTCTTTTCCTATTATGTAGGATGCGGTTAGTAATTGAGAGGGTATAGGAAGCAAAATAGTCTTGACATGATTTGGACCTTCAGCTCATTTTTGGGCCAAGTCAAAACCGATCCTAAAGCTTTTACTTATTTTAAAATAAATAATAAATAATATACAATGTCAACTAAAACATTTCGCGTCAATTTAGTAAATTTTAATTTTATTTAAATATATAGATAACAAAATCGTATTCTTAATTTTGGAGCATGATTTTGTTTTTAAAACACATTTAAAAGGACATGAGAAAGAAAATATATTTAAACTGTCTTAATATTAACTTTTAAACGAAGTGTGACTGTTAAATATAATATGATCAATATCTAAAAACATACTAAAATACAACAAAGAATATTAAAGTATATCTCAAAAACAATAACTAAAAAATAAAAAGTTTTGTTGACCTAGGACTCCACATTTGTTTAAAAAATCATCAAATATAATAATATATAAAGAATATTTTCTTTTATGTTTATATTTTGTTATTTCAATTTTACCTTTAAATATTATTTTAAAAATTAATTATTTAATAAATAATTTATTTTCAACTATTATTTTAAAAACATTTTTTTTGTTTCTAACAATTATTTTATAAACTTTTTTAATATATTTTATTTTTTTAATTTTACATTAAACAATTATTTTAAAAGTTAATTATATATTTCTTATTTAATTCAATTTTTTATAAAAACTAAAAAAATGCAAACACATGTTTTCGCTAGTAATATATAAATAAAACAACTAAAGTTATTCTCAATTATTATCGTGAACTAAATGATCACAATTGCAACAAGTGTGACTTCACATATTTGTCAAATTATTTGAAAAATTTAAGAGGGTTACTTTACATTTATATTTACATTTTTAGTATTTTTAGAAAATTATAAGCTTAATTCTAAAAAATAAAATTATTTTAAATATTTAAATGAAATAATTTAAATATATATAATATAAAATATATATATATATATATATATATATATATATATATATATATATATATATATATATAAAAGTTGGAAGTTCAGTTACTAATTTGATTTTGTTTCGGAGAGAAATAATATTATTTCATTTTAAAAAAGTATTAAAATTAAATTGAGTCAAAATTTTAAATATAGTAATTGGTCTTTCAAAAAAATATTAGTTTTAGTATATACATCTAACTAACTCCAATCCTTTTATCGATTAACATATTAATTAGAAGATTTTACAAAAATTCTAATTAAATTATAAGACATCGTCACTAACATTTGTCATTGTACTATCAGGTAACACCGACATAATCACATAATACAAAAAATAATCTAAGATGTGACAAAAAAGAATTTAAAAAAAAAACAAAAATATTACGAGCTATGTATGGATACAAAATTGACATCAACATAACAAAAATAACTTAATTATGTAATTTTAAAAATTAAATTAAATAAAAATTAGACGTCTAATTAAAATTTTCAAAACATTATAAGACGAAAAGAAAATAAACTTTTACATATGAAAATATCAAAAACATAAACAAATTGGTCCCATGGTCTAGTGGTCAGGACATTGGACTCTGAATCCAGTAACCCGAGTTCAAATCTCGGTGGGACCTCTTATCTCTTTGTTTTTGTAATTCCTTTTTTTATAATAAACAGAGAGGACTATTACACAAACTTTTGGAGAAATAATTCAGAATAAATTTATATGAATTTAATAAATAATAACAGTAGAACATTATAAACAACTATAAAATAAAGTACATGAATTTATTGGTCCTTATAATATTTGTAAACTTTACTTATTTAAAAAAAATAGTTTAATCATTTGAATACACATTAATTGTTTCCATTTAGTATTAAAAAGCAATATATAGTAATAAAATGATAACCATGTACTGAGAATTTATAGAAAAATCAACTATAAACTATCGAGGATAAACTATTTTATAAGAAAATTATTTAAGTTACATTTTTTATTTTAAAAATTGTACCTTTATCAGAGATTATATACTGTTCTCCACTTTTTTTTTAATTAATTTCTTATATACTTTTACTTTTGCACTTTTTTGTTTTGGGATTTTGATATGATTATCCCGATACAATAGCTGCAATATAGGATTTAAACACAGCCTTCTTATGCCCTCTAACCTTCTTATTTTCTCTTGGTTAAAGTTGAGACAATACCATAACCGAAATAGAAGTATAATTGCACAAGTTCTCAACATCCAAAATAAACATAGACTAATCAAATATAGATGTTAATATGAACGGGCCAGATTTTGTGACCCGTCCGTTTTAGGGCGGGCCGGCTCGCGTGCTGGCTTTTTTTATTTAATTTTTTTTAACTTTTTTAACTTTTTTATTATAAATATATTTTATATATATAAATTTATTTATATAATATATAAAAAAATATTATTTTTTAATTTAAAACATAAAAAAATTGAAAAAAAATGGGTTGGCGGGTTGACCCATTTTGGTCCGCTAAATTGGCGGGCCAGACAGGCTGGGTTACAACAAGTTGGCGGGCTGAAAATTGCAACTCGGCCTGCCCTTTTTTTGGCGAGTAGGCAGGCCGACCCGGCGGGCCTGACCCATTTTGACATCCCTAGTTGAAAACATTAGAAAATGAAAATAATCACTCAAAACCTTTAGAATGATGTGCCTAGTGTCGCAACCGAAATCGCAATGAGATAACGAACCAAAAATAAAATATGTAAAAACAAAGTTTGGAGTCGCCACCATAGTTTATTTTGGAAAACTAAGGAAAAATCAAAAAAAGATAAAATAAGATTTGCGAAAATCCAGATTTTGGGTCTGGAAGTCGGTTACGCGTGGTAAAGGTATTAGCACCCACAACGTCCGTCCTAAGACGGTACCTTTAATTAAATGTGCAAAAGTTATGTGGTTTTTTAAAATATTTATTTTCCCCAAAAATAATAATAAATGAATTTACAAAAGAAACAACAATATTTTTTTTGGTTTTTTGGGCTCGACAAGGATTAATCATCACTCCTACGCATCTCCATGTGAACGGAGAATCAGAATTACTTAGTTCTTTATGAAAAACTATTTGGAAATATATTTGAGAAATGTTTTAATATTTTTTATTAATTTTGAAAACTTTTTCATTCAAATTTTTAGTATTATTTTATTATTGGTGTCACGCGACACGAGCGGCCAAACAGACACTGAAAATAAATTATTATTTTTAATCTTTGATTTTTTTTTATGTTTTTAATCTTTGATAATTTTTCATATTTTTTTAAAGTTATTTAAAAGTGGATGTAGATGTCACTACGACGTGAACAACCAAATAAATATTAAAAAGTAAACAAAACAAACTATTTTTTTATTCTTAAATTGGTATATATTTTTTAGAAAAAAAAAGGAACGAATGTCTAAAATGGGTGTCATGCAACACGAGCGGTCAAACACACACCAAAGAAATGGGAAAAAAATTATGATTTCAAAAAAAATGAAAATTAAAAAAATAAATCAAAAGAAAAAGAAACTAACAATGACGTACCTTTTGTCTTTTCTTTTTTTTACCTCCTTTTATAATATTTTTTTTTTTTCAAGAGAAACAAAAATAAGATACGTCTGTGTGTGTGGTAATTAGACAAAAAGAGAGTATAGAGAATGCCTTCTTTTTTTTTGTTCTACCTCCTTCACTTTTTTTTTTGAAAGAGATATAATAAAGGAGGTGTGTATGTGGAAGTGGTGATGGGAAAGAATTAGAGAAGTGTAGATAATATTTTTTGTTCGGTCCGTAGAGTGCATATTTATACTCACACCTTGCAATATCAATTCAATCTCAGTATTAATTGTAATGAACAATATAAGGCAGGAATTGATCATGATAGCAGCACATTATGATAATCAAATCATAGCAAATAAGAGCACAAAAATCAATCCGAAGATATGTTGAGTTGTTGGCATCATGATGAGAAGTGTGATAACAAAATAGGTTCTTCCACTTTTTTTTTCTTTTTTCATTTCTTTTTTTTTTATTTTTTTTTCTAAAATTAAAGTTTGAAAATCTTTAAAAAAAATTTTGTTTCATATTTTGTTTTTATTTTTTTTGAAAATAAATTTATTTATTCGGACGAAATTAAGTGTTCACACCTAAATATTTGGAATAAAAAAAACAATGCATACGAGTGAATTCCAAGTCTGTTTGATGCAGGGGCGGAGCTTTTTGGGGGCAGGGAGGGGCCCTGGCCCCCCCAAAATTTTGAATTTATTTATTTATATATATATATATATATATATATATATATATATATATATATATAATATATATATATATATATATATATATATATATATAATATAAAAATATATTTAAAATTTTTAAAATTTTTAAAATTGTAGGTAATATATATTAAAAATTAATAAAAATTAAATTTTTGTTTTTTATTTCTTTTATTTAAACATAACATTTAATGTAAATACAAAATAAAATATAAAACTAAATATAATAAAAAATAAAAATATTTAGGTTTAATTTGTTTGTGTCCCTGTTTTTATTTAAAAATTGACACTAAGATTATGTTAATTACACCAACAAAGCAAATTATCCATATTAAGAGTCTCAATTTTAATGAAAAGATCATTGATCTGTTTCGAGGAATTTAACGAAATTTATTGTAAAAGATCAGTTTTTTTCAAAAATCGGGATCAAATTGAGACTAAAAAAATTGGAGGACCAACTTAACATTTTTAAACCAAAACATGAATCAAAAGAGTAATTAAACCAAATATTTATTAACATAATTTTTATTTTCCTTTTCATTGTCTTTTTAGTTTTTCACAAATTGTAATAATCTCTCACTCTCATATGTCTTCTTTTTGTTTTTAAAGAAAAAAAGTTAGACATAAACTCATTATATTTCTCATTTATCCTCTTCCTTTCCCGTCTCTTGTCTTACTTGATAATGAAAACATTATTTTTTTTTTTATTTCATGAGCTTCTTGTATATTTTTTTTATGAATATAGAAAAAAAAGTGTATTATGTATTAATAAAATGAATATATTTTTCTTTTAATAATTACATGTCTTAATTTTTTATTAGATTATGATCAATTATTTTTTAGTATTATTTACAAAAAAGGTATATTGATAAATAATGAAAGAATAAATTAATCGTTTAAGAGAGATGATAATGAAATTATTGACTAAAACAAGATAGATTTTACCTCTTCACATATTTTGAAGCATTATACTAATGATAAAAAATGTTCAGTTAAAGAAGTCATTTTTTGAAGTATTATACTAATGATTGAATCTAATGATCTCAAAATTATATTATTTTGCCCCCTCCAACGCTTTTGGTCAAGATCCGTCACTGGTTTGATGAAATGCACGAATGAAACGCAGTTTTTACCAAACTGTTTTGTAAAAATGTTTCAATGAGGTAAATGTACAGAATGTGTATGCAATGATTGGAACAAATCAAAAATGGAGAGAATGAATAAAAGATGTGATCTAATCGCAAGAAATGCATGCAGGAATAAAAATCACATATAACTATTAAGTCATTATCTTTTTTGTAAATTATAATGGCCTATTTAGAAGAGAAAATAAAGAAGAGCTAATAATGGCTTTTTTCTTCTTTTGGATTTTTTTCTAATGTATGAAGCTACTAGCATTAAATATTTTGAATTCAAGATACAAAGCACACTAGACATAAAAGTTTAAAAGGGATTTGGCAAGCTATATATATAAAAATGAGGATGACTTTTAATTACAAAGAGAGAGAATGGATAATCAAACCTGTGATGAAAAAAAAAAAAATTTTACTATTCATTTAATTATTATTATTTTCTACAATATACTTATAAAATTTAAAGGTAAAATTATACGATGATATCTAATTATATATAAAATATTCTCATATATATATATATATATATATATATATATATATATATTTACAGTACTGTATGCATCTTATATCTACATCGTTTAGTACATCTTAATTTCCTAAACTAGAAGGGGAAAAAGTATTATTTATTTACCATTTTGCCCTCATAATACTGACTTTCAAACAGGTGGAGGGAAAAAGTTATGGACAGAGTTCACTTGGACTGTTGGGGGTAAATAAAAGGTAACTCCGATTTGTCCTTCGATGATAATCGGCGCATTCGGAGCAGAGAGAAAAATAATGGTAGAGTTTTCCGTTCCCTAAAATGTTAGAATTATTCACTACATTGGTTTGCCATGCATTTTTCGGAAAAACAGCCACAATGTCGGCGAAAAAGGGATCATGCATGTTGGGAGCAGCCATCTATGATAATGTTATAAAATTTTGTTTTTCACATACAATCATAAAATAGGGAAGTGAGACAAATATCACATAAAAAAAATATATCATAATAAAATAAAATGAAATGAAAATTCTTCCAAATCCATAAACTGGATTTTTATTATACTTTTATAAAGATATTGATTAATTTTGTGGTTACTAGTCAGGATAAATGAGCTCATTAATACTCTATAAATACACGTGGACCCACGTGTATTTATTCTCATTTACTTATTTACATTTATTACATGATAAGGTAACTCTTGTGTCTGACTCCTTGTTTGTTCTCTGCAGGAACATAAATAAATACAAAGGACCAGTACGGAACTGGAGATAAATGTAAATAAGTAAATGAGAATAAATATAAATTGAATAAATAGGACCAATGCATAACTAGAGATGAATATAAATAAATATGAACGAGAACTAAATATAAATTAGAATGAGGTCAGAGACACCTCACTTAAGGTAAATATATAGATAAAAATAAAAATAATCATCGTAAAAAGATAAAATGATAAATGTCTCTCTCTTTCAATGGATCCACACAAAAGCTTCTCTCTGTTTTTTTTTTTTCTTCCAGCTTCTCTTTCGCTCTCTATTTCTCTTACCCCACCCCAATTTATATTATATTAGGTAGTCATTACTTCTAGTTTGATTCTTAATTAACTTAGTTCCTATACTATTATGATTTCATTAGTTCTCAACATCCAGTCCTAGATTTTTTCACAGTGAAAGGATAAAAGATAGAAACGGATATGCTAACATTAAATGCTTCTAATCCCTTCCATTTTTATATATATATATATATATATATATATATATATATATATATATATTCTTTTCTTTTAATTCTTATTAGATACGATAATAATGTTGTCATTCATTTGTTATTCAATTCACTAACACTTTGTTTTCCAAGATTTTGCATTTGATTGTGACCCACTTTTCATTTATTCATTTTGCATTTATTCAAACTTTTGTATATAAATTCATATGCCGGTTATTATTAAACGTATATTCATAATTTATTGTATTATTAGTTTCAATAATATAGAATATTCAACTATCATATAATTTGTTGGTAAAGAGCTATTACCCATCAGTACCATTTATTTTGTAAATTTACAGCTAGCAGATATTATAAGTACTATCAACGTTTTGCATAAAATGTTTTGTCAATGAAGATCTTAAATATGGTTTGTTTAAAATATATTGACTTGATCACAAAAAAATAATAATAATTTGTTAATAGTGTACATAATATGATTATTGGGATTTTATTTTGTAATGTTAGAAATAATGAAGATAAATAGTATAACTACAATATATAATATATGAAAAGTAATCTATCATTAACTTTTAGGTGTTAACGTACTAAAAAAAATATTGTGGTATAATTTTATTTTATTATATATATATATATATATATATTGGATGTTACATTTTCTCCCCCAGAAATTTTGCCCTCAAAATTATTTAATTATTTTTTAAATAAATAAAGGTAAAGGTTAGTGAAGAGCGGCGGGTAAATAAGGGTAATTAATTAGTGAACAATTAATTATTTAATTGTTAACAAGTTGCTGCCATAACTCTCAATTTCGAAAAACCCTGCTCCAGCAAAATCCCCCTCAATTTACTGTTAATCGTGGCGGATTCAACGAAAGAGATGTGTTCTGGCCTTCAATCGTGATGGGTGGTCGTGAGTCATTATCAACACGTTCGAATTCGAGAGACGGGAAAGGCTGGAATGGTGTCTAGACGGAGGTAGCAGTGTCACGCCGGTGCAATGGAGGTAGCAACATTGTCACGCCGGTGCGATAGAGGCAGTAGGGAGAGAAGAGAAACAGATGGGTCTGTCCTACGACAATGGAGGCAGCAACGAGAGAGGAGAAATAAATCGGTGGAGGTGGTGACGCGAGTCATGTTGCTCCGGTGCGGTGGACCAGCGGCGTGCAGGTCGGCGATGGTCAACACTGGATCAGCGGCTACAAATTGGAAGAGCAATAGTGGTTGTTGTGAGTCGTGACTCGTGTGGTGTGTGAAGATAGGTGAGAAAGAGAGAAGAGAATTGATTTTTTTAGGTTAGGGTTACACAAAAATAGCTTATGTGGGTCAACGGGCCAGTCCGCACAGGTCACGGGTCATTGCAGGGCGGGTCAATGCGGGCCTACGGGTTAATCATCCTGGCTCAACCCGCGTTTTCTTTGCGGGCCTGCGGGCCAGGCCCATATTGCCATCCCTATCTTCAACGGGTACCAGTCACGTGCATACACATTATGATCCTTTATTGGGTGATCAACCCATCCCTTGAACATGGACTTCATGAGGTAAATCATATTATAACTTTGTCCTAGCTAAATTTCAATATTTGATGCAGATTACAACTTTGTTAAGTTAATTTTTTTATAGCCTTTTCTACAAGTTGTGGTTCTTAATTAGAGGGTGTACAATTGTTTGTATGTTTTATATATTTATGTCTTACATATTAATTTTTCATTTCACAGGTACTATATTCAATGGACTTTGTAGAGCTGAGTGACCATGACTTCAACTTCCTCAGCTTTATTTTCCAGTTTTAGTTAATAGGCTTTTTTGTATGGTGAACATTGTAAACAAATTATGACTTGAACTCTTTACACTTTGGTGCATTATCCACTTACTTAGGTTTTATAAACTTATATGCATCCTAATTTGATATCTATGACTCAATGAAGGATGTAAGTAGTTTAATTAACTATTGATTCTAATTAAAATGACTTATGAATGGATAACTGAGATTATATTGATTATGTGATAGTGATCATGCTTGCAGGTAAAATTTGGGTTGAGAACAAAAGGAACTGGACTTGTCGTGAGTAGCTATAGTAATGTTGTGTAGCCCTCGCAATTTGCGTCGGCTAACCCACGCATCCTTTAACAATTTAAATTTTTAAGCATCCCCTAGCCCACACATTCATAATGCATTTTTAATTATCTACTATTACTGTCAGCTAGCCCACACATCATTTAATATAAAGTGTCTGTTAGCCCACACACTTAACAACCGATTTTAAATTATTATTTGCTATTATCGTCGTATGGCCCACACTAATAGTGTCCCTTGGCCAATGCTAAGCTCATTTAACCAAACATATTTGTGTCACCGGGATGATGTTATTACATTGCAATTTGCGTCTGTTGGCGGACACATCTAAATTAGCCACCAAGGTTTTATCATGGTTAGCATGCCGACACTGAATCGACAATAATTATAAATTTGTGTCGACTTTGGCCTGTTAGTATCGGATTTTGGCCGACGCTATTTACCTAAATTCTTGTAGTGGAAGATGGATTCCTAAAAAAATGCATTGAATCAAAAATAAAAACATGAATGAAGTGAGAGGAAGAGAATCCACTATAGACACTAATTGCAATGAGAGGTTAACGACCGAGATGATTGATGTTTCTTTTGCAAACTCCAAGAAGAAGATGACGAAAATTTTTCGAATTAGTCTGACTCCTCCGACCCAATTTACCCTTCTGTCCAAATCATTTAGTTAAATACTACTTTGAATTTCAACCATTACTCTCACATACGTGGCCTTATTTTAGTGGTGTCACATAGGAAGGGTTTTGGTGGCCTCTATTTTAAAAGGGGAAAGAAGGAACACCCTTGCAACAATCTATATCAACAATGATTCTGAAATTATCATTGTTAACTATTTTCAATGTCAATTGTCATTAAAAAACATTTTTTTGATAAGGCAAAGGTCAAAAAAATGTTGGAACATATGTTTTTTTTTTCTATCATAGGCAAATATGTATATCTAATTACAGTAATAGACAGATTTAAAAAACAAAATTACGAAAGTAGGCAAATCGTGTTGTTCCCACATGTTTTTTTATGAAAAAATCGTCCACCCTAATGATATTTTTCTTGATTTCAGAGAGTCAAACGATCAAATAAAGAAATCATGTTGGAGGCACACGTTTTTAGACTTAAAATCATGTGGGAAAAATACGTTTTTGTTTTGTAATATGTATTTTATGATTCTGAATTCCTGTAATCGATCACACCTATTTGGTAATCGGTTACAAGGAACGACTCCTAATATAAGGTGAAAAATTATGTGTGAAATGAGTGTAATTTTCTTCTTTAACTAATATAAAGAGTTTTTATTCTCTCTATGTTGCTAAGTTGTTGATATGTTATTTTTACTATTTTATGTCATGCTCTCATAATGGGATTAGACAGTCTCCTATCAAGGTACAGTTAGTTAAATGTGTTTCACACTCGTATAAGAAGTTTTTTCTTTTATATACATTTTTTACTTTGAAATATTTGTTAATAATTTAACTAAAGAATTAAAACAATGTTTTTAATTTCTTCTATAGTATTTAAAAAATTATTATTATTTTTAATTTTATGTGAAAATAGTTTTTATTTTGAAATTTTTAGATAAATTTATTTTAAATGTTTACTAAATTTATTTTTTTAACAAAAAAATATTATATTTTTAGTTTTAATATATTAATAAAATTAAATAAAAAATTATTATTATATAATTTCAATAATTTTAATTTTAATTTCAGATTTATTAATAATTTGATGAATAATTTTATATATTATTAAAATCATATAATACTATTTACTTAATAATTTGATAAGTACATTAAAATTAAAAATATACATATTTATTTATTTAAATAAATAATTTTAAATAATAAACTAAACCAAAGAGTTTCAAAATATATTCATATAAGAAATCAAAAATATTATTTATAGTTTATTAGCAAAATATTTCACAGTAAAAAAATCTATAAAAAAGAAATATATAATCACTATAAAATTTTAAGAAAACATATTTTTTTTGGAAAAATCTTTTAGAAAATATATGGGTCCAATGAGCACAACTTCACCTATTTATGTAATTGTTTTTTAAAATGTCTATATCGGTAATTTTGTTGTTAATAAACCATTTCAATAAAAAAATCTCAATTACATAACCCGAAATCACAAAATACACATCGATAATCGCAATATATGTAATTGATTATAAAGCAAAAGTGTTTTCTCCTCACACAGTTTCAGGTTTAAAAACATATGTCCCTACATGATTTCTTCATTTGACCGTTTGATTCTCTTAAATTAAGAAAAATGTCATGGATATGGACGATTTCTTCGTAAGAACACGTGTGGAGCCAACACAATTTGCTTATAATAGAAAAAAAAACCTAAAAGATAGTTCAAACAAGTGAAAATAACACTTTACATTAATTCAAATTTATGAGAACTAAATAATTTGTATAGAAGACAATTTTCAATGACAGAACTACCATTTCTCAACCATACTTAACCAATAGAAACTTCGAACTTTATGTTCGAAAATTGTTCCAGATTTTAGCATTAAGAGATAAAATGTGAGAAAAGTATACAAATGCTGTGTAAGAAAATATTATGAAATGTGGGAGTATATTCCAAACTCCAAGCACATATGGAACAGCACAAGAAGCCTGACTAACTCCGAAAAATCTTTATTTTAAGCATTATTTTCATTAATTAACCCCTCAAGGCTAATGAAAACAACCAAGGAGGATAGCAATGCTCATATGATTAGAAGTATATGCTAGAATGAATCTAACTCATACTCTATAAGAAAAATTATACAGGAAATGTGTGAACATTTTCCAGATTTACAACAGTAAAAAAGGCTGACTAACTACAAAAAATCAATATTTTCAGCACTGTATTTTCATTATTGAATAAAGACAAAGAAGACAATGCTTATATTTCAAGAATCAATGTGCTAAAATGAATTTTCTATCCAATATGTGCTTATATTACAATCAGAAGATAATGTGAAATGTACCATTGGCACCAAATGCACAAGGAATGTGCAATCCATTTCATTCCTTGAGAAAACATTGTGCCATGAATGTGAAAACACTATCGTCATCCTCAGACACGAGAAAAGCGTATATAAAGAACAAACTCGCTGTAAAGATGATTTAGGTTTCGGAACTTGAATTGCAGCAAAATGAAAAAACGATATTGCTGATTAAAATACACTATTAAATGAAAAGACGTAGAAAATATCTCAACTGTGAGATCCAAAATGAACCCTAAACGAAAAAGTACGGACTTACAGAGCGTAATTCTATAGCCTATATTGAGAGAATACCATCAAATATGTAATGGAAAATTTAAAGAAAATGAAAGCAAGAAGTGAGATGAAGAATCAATTACCGTCGCCGTTTGGAAAATCGAGAACCTTCCCTTGCGATTGAGGAGTTTTGCTTTTACTTATATACAGAGGAGCGCGACGGTAAACCCTAGGAGGGTTTGATAATGCCGTTACCTAGTTTTCAAATATTAAATATAAATTCCTTATATTTTCAATACTTGTGTTTGTCAGTACGGTATATTTCTTCTGCGTCCTTTTATTTTACTGAAGAATATAACATAAAGTATAATGCCGTTACCTAGTTTTCAAATATTAAATATAAGTTCGTTATATTTTAATACTTTTGTTTGTCAGTACGGTATATTTCTTTTGCGTTTTTTTATTTTACTGAAAACAATAACAAAAACTAGTATTCTTTTATATATATTATCGGCAATAGAGATCGAATAAATAAATAATTACTTGAGATATTTTAATCCTTCTAAAAAAACATGTATATGTCATAATAGTATAAAGTTTGAATGAGAGAGTGGATTTGAAAGAGTAAAAATGAGTAAGTTTGAAGGAAAAAATGTGTGAGATATTTTTAATTAAGATACAGATGAAAAAAATGAAAAAAGAAACTATAAAAGTCTATACAAGATTTGATTGATGTGTACAATTATTTAATATATTACTATTATTAATGGTAAAACTTAATATCATTAATTTTTTTATTATTATTATATTATATGTTGATTTTTATTGTATTTATGTACATGTAAAGAAGGAAAGTTAAAAAAAAAAAAAAAAGTAGTACATCCCATTTTTCCTCATTTTTTCAACATTGACTTTAAGTCGGCGCTCCTCTCTTTTTTGTCGTTTGATTCAAACAAAACGTAACTCTAAACCTCAAAAAACCTATAACTCCTGCAAAACAATATAATGTTAGACACACCTTGTATCACTATCATCGGTGATATACTTGTTGAAAATTTTTAGAGTTTGTTTTCTATAGTATTATTCATGTAATCCTTTCTGTGGTTGTAATTAGGATTTTTGAGACCAAATTTTTCATTTGTTATTCTTGCATACATGCACACAACTAACAAGAACATGATAGGCCTCTAACTCATATTGGAACTACACTTGAGATATAGAGTTAGTTTTAAATACGTGTAATATATGTTTTCTGGTATAGACATCAATCAGAGTATGAGAAAATAGCTTTCAGAATTTTGTTTTTAATCCAAACTTATGCTTTGAGATGTGCACTTGCAAATATTTCCACCCAGTCAACCTTTGCATTTCTGACACGACCTTATTTCTATGATTCCAAATACTTCTAATTAAAGTCATCCAAGTAATATTTCAAATCATATTTCCTTTTATATTTAATCCTAACATGTTAAAATGATTAAAATGTTGCATGACTATGTTGTGTGAGACTGTTATTATTCCTATCCATTTATAACATGGATCCCAAATAGGAGTGATCATGGATTGGATTTTTAATGATCCAATCCACATCCATTTTCGATCTAAATAATTGGATTAGATTTTCGATCCAAATTCATTTTTTTTTTAAAAAAAGTATATTGGATTTTTTAAAAATTCAAACCCAAATATTTAGATCAAATTTAAATCCAGATCAAAATATTTGAATCAAGTTCAAAATCCAAAATCCATTTTTCATAAAATAAATTCAAATTAAATTTTTTAAAACTTGTGTCCATAGGGCTGACACCATAGAATTTGGCAGATTTTTTTGTCGGGGCCAACGAGGCCAAATTTCAGCAAGGGATGAACTTGGATGACTTTCGAACAAATTTCGGTCGGGGACGATGTGACCAAATTTGGGCCAAGGTCGACTTAACAAAATTTCACTCGAGATCGACTTGACTGGATTCAACTGAATTTCGGCCAGGGTCAATTTTTCCTAATACGACCAAATTTTGGCAAGAGCCGACTTGGCCAAATATGGCCACATTTGGGTCAGGGCCTGATCAGCCAAATTTAAGTCAGGGTTGACTCCACTAAATTCGTCGGTCGAGACCGACTTGACTGAATATGGCCAATTTTCGATCACAGCCGACTAAGTTGAATATAGTCAAATTTCGTTCGAGACTTACTCGACCGAATACGGCTAAATTTGGGCTAGTTCTGAATCGACCAAATTTTGGTTATGACCAACTCGACTGAATTTGGCCAAATTTAGGTTAGGATCGCCTCGCCTAAATATGACCAAATTTCGGTCGCGATCGACTCTGCCAAATACGACCAAATTCAGGTCAAGACCAACTCGGTCAAATTTTGGTCGAGGCCAACATGAGCGAATTTTGACCGGAGTTGACTCGACTGAATTCGGCTGAATTTCGGTCATGGCCGACTCAGTTGAATACGGTCAAATTTTGATCGTGACCGACTCATTTGAATACTGCCAAATTTCACCCTAGGCTGTCTCAGCCAAATACAACCAAATTTGGGTCAGGACTGACTCGGCCAAATCTCAATCGGGGCTAACTCCATTGATTTTGATCGAATTTTGACTGGAGCTAACTAGGCTAAATACAACCAAATTTTGGTCACGGTTGTCTCGGTCGAATACGGTCAAATTTTGTCTAGGTCGACTCAGCCCAATGCAGTCAAATTTGGGTCGGGGTGAACTCAACCGAATACTTCCAAATTTTGTCCAGGACCAACTGGATCAAATCTCGATCGGGACTGACTTGAAAAAATTTGGCCTAATTCGTCCAAATTTTGTATAAGGTCACGCCAACTCAATCAAATACGACTAAATTTGGGCTAGTACGTCTCAACCTTTAACCTAACCTAACAAAAAATATAAAGTGAAAATTTGGATTGCATATTTTGGATTATCCATTTTGAAAATCTATATTTCGAGAATGGATATTCAATCCATAAAATATATAAAATGTAGATTATATTGATATCCGGATTCAATAAAATGGATTTTAAATGGATTGGATTTTTAATAAAATAGATATTAAATGGATTGGATCATAGAAAAAATGGATTGGATCATAAAATTTAGATTTTTTGCCCACCCTTAATCCCAAACAAAAATTTCTACTTTACATTAAGAAAATAGATGTTGAATTGACTCTTCGAAGTTTGTAAACAGCAAACACATCTTACATGGAGTTAGAATATTTCTATGTTGGAGGTTATCCTTAGTTGTCAAATTATTCATACTTATTCTCCAAATAAAATGTTTGGTATTAGGGATTGCATTTGTCTTCCATATCATATTGAAGAATTCACTATAATCATCACAAGTATTACTATGTAGAATTTTATATGCAGATTTTACATTGTATATCTCCGACTCATTCCCTTTCCATTTCCAATAATCATGTCCCTGTATTTGTGGTGCATACTTTATTAATATTTATCTCTAACATATTTGCCTGTGTTAATTCCCATTCAAACCACTCCCTCTCCCACCTTAGTTGTCACACTATTCAAATCCTCTCTCCAAATAAAATGTGACCACAAGTATTACTTGTAAAATTTTATATATAGATTTTACATTGTATATCTGTGACTCATCATTCTCATTTCAAGAATCGTATCCCAATATTTGTGGTGCATACTTTATTATGTGTTAATTTCCACTCAAACCGCTCCCCCTTCACTTTATTTTCCATTCCCACACAGAATTATTATAAACCATTTCTAATATTGTTGCTTGTTTCAAAATGAAATTACTACATACTCTGGGGAATTTTTCCAGCAAGTGATATTTCATTAGTATACCTATTTTCCCAAAATTTGGTTTTTTTCCATTTCCTATATTCCATGTAATATTTTTATCAAACCCTTTGTTATCAGTTCCAATACCACTTACCTTCTTTAAATCCTTCTATCGTACTGATTCATAATTGAATTTTTTTGTATATATATAACTTTATAACATGACTTGCTAATTGGTATCTTAATAAAAAATAAATTAAATTAATTAGTATCAGGATTTGGCCTCTAATATACTCTTCCCTATTATTTCTTTATATACTTGTGATGGATGCTTAAACAATGTAAAATCTAAGGAAAGCTAAGAACAGGATTGAAAAAAAGTCATTAATACTATTTAAAGCTTCCAAAGAAATAAATAAATAAAAAGTATACAGATAAAGCACTAACATAGATATAAATAATCATATTCGCAAAAAAAATCACAAAAAAAAAATATTATTAATTTGCATAAAATCCATATACCTTAGATGAAAGTTATGATTGAGATTATCGACCTAAAATCACCACCTATGAATAAAGTAATTACATAATGTTTATATCATTAATAAATAATCACTAACACGTGTAAATCAAATCGTTTAACTATTTTAGTTTAATTAGTAATTTCGGATTTTAACCTAGTATTGATGCATTGAATATTCGAAGGACTAATTTTATTCAACTAAAATTTTTAATATAAATAATGATTTATTTTTATTTCAAACAAATAAATAAACAAGTGAAATACAACTTAGGAATAAAAAGTTATCCCGTGTACGAGGAAAAACCAAAACAGGCAGTTAAAATCGGACGAATTGAACAGCAGGATTGTTGGCTTATCTCAGTTGCCCCACCTGCCGAAGAGAGGACACAATTAATTCAGAATCACCATGCACTTGTAGTTCTATTAGAATGGTCCTTTTTTTCCAACAACAAGAATATTCAATCCATTACAGTATTATACTAAAAAAATATGAAACTTGAACGCCTAGAGTGTAATGAAATTGATTATTGACATCCTTATAAAAAAATGAATTACTCAAATGTTCATACAGTCCTTGTCAGATCCAGGATGAGGAAAATGTTGCCTTTGATGCTACCTTCTATATATGTACATAAAGAGGAGTAGATTCTAGAAGTCCGAATGATATACACAAACTAGACTCGAGTGTGTTATGGGGGTGCGGCAAAGAGGGCACTCTGGCTTTTCATTGCACCATTCTGTGATACAGTTCCTACATGTATTACACCAAACAGAAGATAAGAGAGGGAAAGAATCATGTAAATGGAAAGCAAAGCGAAAGCACCAAGACATACCAGCAGAAAACATGGCCACAGGAAGTAGCTGTTGGGTATTGACGATTACTCAAGCAAAGTGTGCACTTGCTAACCCCACTAACTGCATGATGCTGAAAACAGAAAAAGGATTTATCAAACACTTGATGCTCGAGATGACATGATGGAACTAGCTATTAAATGGAGGCTCTTCATTTAAATATGTCGCCATGTGAAATCAACAGCATCCAATTCAAAGTACATCGCCAAAAGTGTGAACAATTCGAATCTTAAGAAAAGCACTGATATTGTGACCCATACAAGTTAACGGAAAACCAGAGGGATAGTAATCACAAAAACGATTATACAAATTCTAATTCATCAAGGAACAAAACTAGTTGAAACATGCCTACATAATCAAAGTATACACTTTAGTTTTGTTTTGCTACTTCCACTTTTATATGCTTTAGCTAACTAGTATCACAAGGGGACTAATAAAGGAACATTCAGTACTTCCCATTGAATGCTTCTACTTACATAAAGAAATAAAGTGTTAACTGAATTTTGCGTGCTCAAATCTCAGACGAAAGAAATATAATTTTTCGTTTAATACTTGTTACCACTCGTTAAAGAAGCAATTTCCTTTATACTTCTGATTCTATGATTAAACCTCAGCATTTTAAACACAAATACGAGCCTGTTCGGAGGAAAATTCTTCTTAAACACTTCTACGAAAGAAGAATAATCATGCAGTAAAATATTGCAATTAAAACGGGTGGTGAGGACAGAATAATCTAATGAGAGAATTGAACCTCAGAAGATGAAGAATCAGAGACCCAACTTCCTTTGTCAATATCTGGAGTTGCCAGATTACCCTCTTCATTTAAAACAGGTAAACCATGTCCTGCAGTACATGATAAATGAATCAGGTTATGAAAAAAAAAACTAACTGAAAAGGCACAAATATAAAAACTGTCCAGTGCATAATGGTATATGTGTGTGTTACGTTGTTACGAAAATGAAAAATTATGAAAATAATTGAATAAATAATCATCAATAACCTGCTGATCTATCGTGGGATGCAAAGGATGCTTGATGAACTGAACCAGTAATTGAAGTAAAATTTCTTCGGCGGAGACCTTCAGCAGCTATTATACAAAGTTGAATCAACAGAAATACTCCTAGTATTTGGTATCTGCAAGGACAAAAATTATTAAGAACAGGAGCTCTAAGTCTAAAATCTCCTCAGAAAATTACTAAAATAACTGATAAGAAATGATAGATTAAATTGCGTAGGTGGAACTAAACTAAGGTAATTTCCAACTATAAAAATGTCAAATTCATGGTTTTATATGAAACGAAACCAAGTGAATAATAACAAAATCTGGCATTCACATGACAGACGTTATACAAAGCAATTTCAGGGAATTTCCCAAATTCTCCACATATTTTTTAAATCTTAAAATTTCGAAGACGTTACCTAGGTCTTTGATTTGATGCTTTTCCAATAAATACATAACGAATGCCAGCAGCACGTTTAGATATATGATAATAGAGGCCTGCAAAATAAAGGAATGGGAAGATTTAAAAGACTTGTTTTCAGATTTTACACATTTCACAACTTTTATGAGTCTAACAACTAAAGAATCACCTTCAAAGTAGAACAACATAAGGTTAGCACGAAGAGCCAACTGCAAGAACTCACGAACAAAAGGGAGCATCTGGTGACAGGGAATAAAAACTAGATTCAGCGGAAGAAAACATTCAAAGAATTGCATTTAACTACACTAATTTAATGAAGTCCAATTGTTAGACAACAGATTCAGAGGAGGTGACACAAAACCTGTATCATAAGAGTGGCCAACTATAACCTAGCTAGTAAATTCCCTGATAATTTATGGATGTAAATAAAATTATCAAGTGTTCCCAAAGAAGAATATATTGACTTCAAATCCATGTTGTATGTGAAAACTATCTGCTGAGACTAATATACCGTGGGCCATCTCTGAACCAAATGCAACCAAAATGCACTCAGTTTCCCCTTCAACCTTGACAGAGTTGTCACAGATTGTCCCGACGAGGATAAAGGACCAGTGCCAGAAATCTGAGAACCAGGGCTCCTTTGGGCATTTTCTCCAAAACCCTCGGCAGACTCTGAGTCAGCAAGGACAATGCCTCGTGAAGCAATTCTAGAACTGTGTAATTAACAAACAATCAAGTCGTCACAAAATTTGACATGCGCACAGCTCAATCATATAAATTGGAATGAAAAGTAAACATCCAATGAATCAGCAATTATCAACCTAATCCGTTCTGCCATATATGGAATAGCCGTCTGATATACAATGAAAAGAGCACGCCTCGCAGGTGTAGGAGGAAGTCCATAAGTTCCTGCAACCTAATAAACCAATCAACAACATTCGTCTCAGAAACAATAGGCGAATTCATCAAATCAATTCAAGAATACAACAATACCAAGGCCTAAACAATGAACTGTAACCGAAAATAAGACCACACCCTCACGTTTTCTGACATATTTGCATCCTAGAGGTCGTATTTGTCGACACTTTTTCACACTATTAAAGTTCGCAGTGAAATCAACCAGTTAAGGCAATTAAAAACCTTGAACAGTGTAAAAAACAAAATGCAAATTCGAAAGGCAATCCAATCCTCAACCGAATTTCAAAATTTCGAGCACGAAACCTGAGTGATGTCACAGTATTCCTCTCCAAGGGTTTGTTGTCCGGAGCCAGTAGTGAGAACGTAGTAAAGCATCTGCCCTAAGAGCTTCGTCTACGATGGAATCAACAGAAATATGCGATTACTCACTTTACGTTCCAATTCAAAACTCGCTCTAACGAAAGAGAGGTTACCTCGTTTTGGTAAGCCACTGCAACTCTGGTACCTGTGGCAAGAGTTACAACAACAACAGAATACAGTTAATTGAAACTTCATTCGGAATGGGAAGCGTTATATTAACGGGAGAAACAGAGAGAGAGAAACCAAAGAGGTGGCGAAAGGCGTCACGACAGGCTTCGTAGACGAAAGATGCGTATTGATCGTCCTTCTCGGCTGCACGCATCATTTCTGGCTGTGCTGCCAGTGGGAACCGCCGTGGTTCGGTGGCGGCGGTGCTCGGACCAGCCTCCGTTCCGTCGCCTGAATCTGACCCATGCCTTCCGAGGTGACCCCACCCCATGGCCGGTTTTTTTTTTTCTCTAACGCTGTTCTGACGTGCTTATCTTCCACTGCTATTTTGTTAAAACCTTTATTAATTTAAGAAAAAAAATAAAAAAGAAAAGCAGAAAAACAATCGCCGTTGCCGGGGATCGAACCCGGGTCACCCGCGTGACAGGCGGGAATACTCACCACTATACTACAACGACTTGTTGATAAGCTTATAAACAGGAAATTATAAATACATGGCTTATAAAAGAATTATAACAGTTCATTTCATAGCTCTACTTTTTTTAATCATTATTTAATTTGTATGTTTTATCTTGATTTTCTGTTATTGTCTATTTGGATTAAGCGCGAAAAATCACAAAGAAAAAATTTAAAAGATAATAAATAAATTATTAAATACACAAAAAATGAAAAATATTCTATACTTGAACTTCTTCTTTTTTCAATGGTAAAAGAATTTGCGAAAAGCAATTATTACATAATTGATTATTTTTAAGCGTCATTTTAAATATATTTTAATATAATTTAAGAAGTTCCAAAAAAGAAAAATGTCTAACTCAAACAACCTTAAATAATCACTTAAACTTATTTCTTCATCAAATTAAGAAGTTGCAAAGAAAATTTTCTCAACTCAATGAACTAGCTTCTACGTATTGTTTTGTATACATGCTAAATAATGTGAACACAAAGATAAATTGGAAACAATATACTATAAACAATGATAAAATTAGCAGAATAATAATAATATTTATAACTAAGCCCTCTTTAAATTTTTAATATGCATGTTTATCAGTCTTTATTTTGAATATTGTAGAATCTATAAATGGTGCGAAAAAAGGGCTTCTTCATTGTCAATTACTAAAAGAATCGCAAAGTAGGAATTTTAAAATGTGGCTGTACAAGAAAAGGATTTGTGGGTGCAAAAAGTAGTAGCCTATTTTGAGTGGTTATAATTGGACCTCAAGCTTGTTGGGTTAAAACTAAAAAGAAAAATAGTGTATGTGCAAACTGAATCAACAAACAAGAACTATAAATTCAATGTTGATCTATCTTAACATTTATAATACACAATATCATATATCAAAAATACATGTAAATTTACATAAAGTGCAATCTTATTAGATTTGATCGACTTCTGGAACTTAAAGTTCACGTTTATATAAACTTTTCTATGATATATTTTTCAGAAAAAAAATTAAATGATTTTCTTTTATAAATTTGACCTCTATTTTTTTATACTCTTATTTATATTTATAAAATTATAATATATTTAGACGAGAATAAATGTGTACTTTAAACATTAGATTCGATAATATCATGTTTTATTTTTTTATCTATTTTCATCTGTAATTTGGATTAAATGATTATTATTACATCTTCACGTCTTAGATAAACTTTTTAGTAAATATCATAATTAATAGCATGTAATATTTAATGAAAAAATTTATAAATATTTAAATTATTTATATTTAAAATTAACTTTACCTTACGTTTACTAAATATCACAATTAAATAAAATTTAATTTTATTAAGATACTTGTTTAGATTCTAATATAATGCTTCATTTTGAATATATGTTACGTATCTATAATAATATATAAATGAGATTCTTTTTTTTGTCCATATTTTAAAATATTAATTTTATCCTTTAAATATAATAATTTATTAAATTTCTAAAAATTGACTGTTACTTTTACAAGTTTTTTTATAAAATCGGTTATCTCTGTTTCTTCTCTTTTTTTTTTTATTTATCAATAGTTATTCTTTCATCTATTCTGATATATTTTACTTTATTTTTAATAAATATAATTTTAATTTATATATTAACTTAATAACATTACAATATTATCACCTACTAATATAATATCACCGCATATTTAAAAATTACATACACAGACGCGATAACGGTTGTGTTTACGCTAGTATGTACAAATTTCAATACTTTAAACCATGTTTCATCAACAGAATAATTAAAAAAATTTGTATAGATATAATTATATTCATAATATATATATATATATATATATATATATATATATATTATTTCATCCATTTATATTTTCTTTTTAGTACTTTAAAAGTTAATGAAAAACTAATGTTACCGTAAGAAAATTATGTCGGTAATTGAATTGTTTAAAATTTTCTAGTAATTCCATATGTAGTTCTGTTGTTAAAATCAGTTTATATTCTCGCTAAATCTAAAAAGGAGTATGTTTTGAACTAAATGGAAAGAAGTTAGAATAAAAAGACAAAAAGAAGGGAAAAAATGCAGGAGAAAAAGGAAGAGAAAAAGGATGAAGAGGAGGCAACAACGATAATGACAATGACGATGACGACAATAATTATAAGGACATCAACAACAATAACTACAAGGACTTCAACGACAACAACAATGGCGATGACAACAATAGTGTTGATGGCACTAACAACAACAATGATGAAGGAAAAGGAGGAGGAGAGAGCAAATGTAGTAGATGCAGCAGTGATAACGATAATGATAAACAACAGCGATGTGAGATGGCGATGGAAAATGAAGAAGAAGATGAAAAGAGGGAGACAAAGAAAATCATAATATTTATCAACAAATTTTTACTTGTTGGTAATTGCGAAGAATTTATCGATTCATTCATTAATTTTATTGACAAAAAAATTACCGATGAATTACTTACCATTGGTAAATCTGAATCTTGAATGTATGCATGTGTATAGGTTTGCAAAGCATGATATGTTTGTAAATTTTGTGGGATCATTTTGTATTTGTTGACGAAGGTAAACATCTATTCTAACATAAAAACAAAGGACTATGTTCCAAAAACATTTTTATTAAATTTTGAAATTAAAAGCTTTGAAGTATGTAAACTCAAACCACACAATTATTTGAATTTGTATGATACTTACTTGTAAAATGATAAAAATATCTGTATTTAAATATGGATTTAACTTTTTTAAGACAATTAGATTATGAGACTTAAAATATTGTTTTTTGTACTTTTATAGTATAACATGAGTATTAGAAAAATATAAATAAAAAATTAGATTGTATAAAGAATTTTTTTTACAGTATAATAATTTTAAAATGCAAGTTCAATCAGTAATTTGATCCTTATATTCAGGTTTATATATATTACTTAATTGAGTCCCTATTTTTTAGAAGAGATATGATTGAGTCTTTACTTTTATAAAAGGATTTAATGTGATATCTTTCGTTAAATTGACATTAACACCGTTTAGAAGTGTCACATGTAAAAATGTATGTCATCTTTTACTTAAAAGTGTCACGTGTCAAAATTAAAAGGATTATAAGGAAGGAGATGACTCATATTTTGACATGTGACAAACCTATATTTTAACAATGACACTTAGAAATGATGTTAACATAACACATAGGGCTACATGTTAGTAATTTTGGGTCATATATATATATGACACATAATTAAATGTGTTAGGGTCATTATTTATAAAGCCAAATAATCAAGTGATCTGACTAAATTAAAGATTTGACTAAAGGCATATGTCATAAAAATAAAATAAATATTGTGTAGAGACCAGTTAGTAATTTCTAATTTGATGAGGGGCCAAATTAGAAATATTAAAACTTAAGTAATTCAGTTTATAAATGGTTGTGGTCCCCTTCTGAGAGCACACACACATAGTCATAACGTACTTTTCCTGTTCCTTTCTCCTTATCCCCATCAAGAGAGAAAACCCAAAGGGAAATAAAGGTGCTCTACAGGAGAAGATCACTGATTAGTAGTACTCTACGCTAATATTATTGTTATGGCCAGGGGCGGAACTACATTATGACGTAGGGGAGCCACGGCTCCCCCATTTTTTTTTTATATATATATATATATATATATATATATATATATATATATATATATATATATATATTTAAAATTATATTTATATATTATTTATATTAAATTTATATTATGAAAAATTATAATAAAAGAGAGAGAAAATAAAAAAAAATTAATGGAGACATTGATTTATAAAAGATATTAGGGTTTTTTTTGCTGGCTATAAGATCTTCCCACCATATAAATTGTCATGAAAGTGTCTGAAGAGAAATAAATACAAATAGATAGAGTGGGAAATAGAGGTTGAGAAACACATAGATTGGAATTGAAGTATACATTCTTCCATGATCTCTCACATATCAAGGTTAATATCTTTTTATGAATAATGTATGTTAAATTTATGATTCTTTTTAGGATGTTTTTCCCAAATTAAGTTTTTTCCAAATTAATATAAACCCAAATTATGATTCTAGGGATTCTTTTATGAAATTGGTAGGAACCCTAATTATAATTTTTCCCAAATTATTGTAACCCTTAATTATGAAATTTAGGGATTTTGTGTTTTACGCTGCCTATGATAAATTTTTTTTTTTAAGTTTTGAATTTATACAGTGTTGCTTATTTAATTAAAGTGGTATGAGTTTTGTTATGTTTTGCAATGTGATAATTGTGATTTGTGAATATAAATTTTATTTTTTCTAGATAGGCGAGACGTGATGAATTTATATTAGAAAGATTATGATAAAAATAAAAAAA
>Ga0214543_1001544_pt1 | contig 44584 bp, 16 predicted proteins | sample CNSS2metaG_FD_160094 | JGI IMG/M metagenome (GOLD analysis project Ga0214543, IMG submission 160094) | Root nodule microbial communities from cowpea collected in UCLA plant growth center, Los Angeles, California, USA - CNSS2 | ecosystem: Host-associated > Plants > Roots > Nodule | place: USA...
AGCATAGTACTTTTATCTTAAATATTTTGTTGGGATGATTTAGGTGACAATCAGATCTTCCATCCTTACCTTTCTCTACCTAACTTCCCTTCTACAATGCTATTTTCTGATTCATTAATATAGGTAAAAGCTTAGAACATTAAAAAAAAAAAATTCATTATGAAACGTTTTGATTAGTCAAAATTATAAATTAATGTTTTCATAATTTTAATATGTGGGGTAAAATTAGAAAAACAATAACAGATATGTTTTGTTTCTTATAGTAGGTATAGAGACAAATCTCATGAGTTGAGAGAGAGCAAGTTTTGAATAATTTACACGTACATATATTATACAAAGAGATGAGTATATAGCAAGTACTCTAATTTTGATTAATGATTTATTTTTTTTGATAAAAAAATAATTCTAAAATGATATTTAATTAGTCTCATACATATTGTAGGTGCTACTTTCCAATCCTATTTGAATTTTTTTTTTGATGATATCTAATGCATTTAATGGAATAAAAATTAGTAAAATAGAACTTTTAAATATAATTGAAAAACAGAACCTACAGGGCTTTGGTACCATATGCAAATTTCCCCTGCTTAATTCACTTCTTTGGTACATAACAATATTTAGTAGTACTTAAAAAGAGGTCGTATAAGAGAGAATATCAAATTTGGATTTTCTATTTAATTTTTGTGTTATTCCTATGTAGTGTTTTCAAAATACATTAAAGGACATTGATTTTGGTAATTTAAAATATATTAAAAATATTTTTAAAGTACCGATATTAGTTCATTTTGATTAATCTATTCCATATAATTAACTTATAACTAATATTTTTGTCCTTTAAGTTGCAAATTCAAAGAATTGCATTTAGATTTAGAAGCTATCTTAACAAGAGTGGAAAACTAAAAGGAACTAGGCAAGTATGCGTCCCAATTTTTAAACTGCATTTTTACTGAAGTCATGTCAGTTTTGTATGACTTTAGTTTTTGCCGAAACTTATTTCAGTTCTTGCTGAAACTTTAGTCGAATACTAAGTGTTGAGTCCAATTATAAACCTTCATATTTTGTCTTGGATTTCAACGAAACTTCAGATGCAGTTTTGAATTGTACTGGCCTAAAATTCTGGGTTACGAACATTGACTATTATGTATCTATTGACACACGAGTTCGACCTATGCAGAAAGTTTTACACTAGATTCTATTCTAGCTATAGCTAGTGAAAGTTCTATGGCTTTAGGGTTGTCTAAAAGATTTTACAAGACCTTTTTTGTTGGCTATCCAGAGAACATGTTGACATGACTCTTGGAAACTTTTTTCTCTAACAATTTTCTTGCAGAAACCAACCACTTCATAGATACATCATCCAGAGTCTGTGTTCTTAGTCTGATATGAGAATATAAATAAAAAAACAAAATAATTGCAGAATACCTCTGTATGAGGCTACAAATTTTGAATCATGAATCCCTTTGAATGGTGTCTCTTAGCTTATTGGACAACCTATTTAAATAGATTTCCTAGAAACATTAAGAAATTTCTCCATCAAACACAAACATATACTAAATTCTTGGAAATCTTGGTGGGTGAGTAGTTTAATGTTAAACTACTCAAATAGGGAAATAACAGGTCAAATAGGTTATACTTGCTTCAGACTTCACCCAAAGACTTATAAATTATGCAACTTCTTGTATCAATTCCACAACTTAGCAGTGAATGAAAAGTTCACATTGGAGAGTTCTTTCTTGAATATGATTCAGATTCAATAATCAGATGCTTATAACGTATATAATTTCTTTTTGTATAAGAAAATTATAAGAAGAACCAGTTTCTGCAAGTAGGTAGAAAATCAGAGTTATATAAAAAGTATTGTGTCTGAACTGTCAGACTTTAAGTTTGTCTTTGTAACATTAAATACAAATGCTTCTGCTAAGTGATCACATTTATTTTGTCCAACGCTAGATATCGATCCATAAAAGTTTGAATTTTCTTAAAAAGTTCTGACAAAGTCATTGTTAAGTCTTGAGTGCATGACTACAAAGGGCTAAACTGATTATTATTTAGTTATAATACAAAGTCTGTAGCTGACAAAATATATCACAGTGGATCATAAATTCAGTTCAGTCTGTGATATACAATAACTACGTACATAATGCAGCCAATAGTCTTACAGAAAGTTCCTTGAACATTTATATGATCATCATTTACCCCTGATCTTTGTGGTCATCAAGTACATATTGTTCTTTTCTCTCACAATAGATATCTTAGAATTCTAATAAAAATAACTACAATTATCTATGGATTCAGTAAAACAGTATAAAACTCTTCTTAATTTTTAGTGGAAGAATGTCAATAGAGTGAAGATTTATAGATTGCATGGGTTCACGGTGATTCACCAATGTAAGACATTGATGGAAATATAATATTTAATAGAAATAAATACTTTATCGTGCTAAAAATATTAGAATCACTTAACTCTTTTTTTAAGCCATTGAAAATACTTGTTAGAAGTGTATTAAATGATTAAAATGCTTATGATACTTGAAGTAATGACATTAGGGATTATAAACTTTGTCCTATAAACCTTACTTTTGCAATGCAATTATGCATAAATTGAGGCATTCCAATTTCTCCTGTACATATATCTATTCCTTTTGTTGATAAAAAAAATGTTTATTAGCAAAGCATAACAATTATATTAGGATCTAACTTCTTTATTAATTTTATTTGTATGCATTTCCCAAATCATATTATCCCAATTCCTTCAGATATATATTATACAAAGAAAATCATAATGACAAATAAATAAAGAATTATCATGTATGTTTTGTTTGAAGCTAATGGAACAATGTGTGTGTGAGAAGAGCAATAAATATATTATGCAAAATTAAAAAAAATGTGTATAAGTGAAGCTTACTAAGGCATCATACACTAACTAGAGTATACAAACAGGGAGAAACATTCCTCTATAGATTAATTTTATAAAGGTGAGTGAAGTTTCACTTTATAAAATAATAAAATTTGTTTTCATAAGATTTAGTCTTATCATGTCAATCCTTATTAAATTACTATAGGATCATCAACCATATTTAGTTCCAATCTCTTAATCTTCAATTCTTGACTTGTTGATAAGTTTTTCACAGTTGAGTGAAATCTAAATCTATTTTGCAAGGCTCAACTCCTAGTGATTAATTAGTCTAGGTTTGAAAATTATTGTGTGATTTCTTATATTCGACCAGTTGTTAAATTTTAAGGTGGACAATTTACCCTCTTCCATATGAGTTGAGTATATATATATTGATGATAAACTAATTATGTAAACATTGAAATATGCTAGCAACAAAGTTCTTTGTAAATAAAATTGACCCTTACACAATATCAGCCACGCTTAAAATACTGGTCAGAAATTATACACGCAGCATCCTTTTTTGCCAACTGTCACATGCCCTTTGTTAATCTAGAGCAAAAAAAAAATCAGTACATTTTGGAAAGGAAATATAGGACAACAAAAGTCACTGGTAGAAAACACAGAAAGATTCCTCCATGATCATGGAATTCCTTGCAAAACACTAGAGACAATCATCGGATAATACTGAAATTTAACATATTAGGTAGGATGAGGATTGGTGCACTCCTCCCAAGATTTTCCAAAAATTTGAAGCCCTAATAAAAATCAACACATAGGATTTTAAGTATCAGTTTTCGATGTCATTAGCGATTTCAAGAGGAAAGAAACAAATTCAGGTACTTGTTCATGGAAATGAAAAACTTACCTGCAGAAAGATTCATGCTGGCTATTGCACAAAAGGTGGAGCGTCCATTGGCAGCGTTATTAGCTTCCCAATTTGCCGACAAATTGGGGAAGGAGTGGTAGTCACTGTTGTTCACACTTGCTTCCTTAGGGATCACAGCGTTTTGGTGATGAATGGAAGACATCAGAGAGTGTTTCAACTTTCTCTTGATGACAATGGATTCCTCAATAACGTTGAAGTCGTCATCTCTTGGCACTCCTCCATCTAAATCTTGAGGATGAAGTTGAAGGGGTGACCTTAACTGGTTCAGGATTTGATGGTTTTCAGTTGCAGGGCACTTTTTCTTGGATTCTTGCACCTTCCCTTCCCCACCGCACAGTATCTTGCAACTAGTCCTTTCCCTTGCTCTTGCCCTTGCTTTTTCCCTTGATTCCTTCATCTTTGCTTTGACACAATAAGCAGGTTCTTTCAACTTCCCCTCTTCCAAGTCCACCCCTTGTTGCTGCTGGTGGATCACAGAAACCACTTCACCATCCGAAGATGAAGAGAATTCGAAGCTATCAGCACTGTGCTTGCTTCGAGTTAGCTCCTTAATTGCCTTCTTGGACTTGGTGAAGAGCCAGTCGAGGGTGTTGCTGGCTTTATCAAACCCTAACATGTCTTGAAGATCGAAGAACTTGCGTGCGATCTCAATGGAAAGCCTCACCCTCCGGTCCCTCAAGCCCTGAGAAGTGTGAATCTTGCTGTGCCTGTCTTTCTTGGCCGTTTTCCTCGCTGGTTTTTTGGTGATGCCATAAAGGGCACCACCGAGATCCTGGTTGAGCATTGCTGCAGCGGCACAATCTGCAACTGCCCAATTGGCCAGTGTTTCAGGCATTGGAGCATGATAGTTAGTTGGTATGAAGGTAACAGAAAGTGGATCATGGAGAAAGGTGGTGCTGGCGGAAGAATTTTCAGGGTGAAGGAAAGTGAAAGAAGGGTAAGGCGAAGCAGAAGAAGAAGATGAAGAAGGGAAACGAGGGTAAGAGCCCGAGGAGGTGTAATTAGAGGAAGGGAACATCTCACATAAACAGATTTTCCAATTTCCAACGGAAGAAGGAAAAAAAAACCCTAGACAGCTTCTGCAGAATATTGAGGACCACACCAAACGCAGAAGATGTTTCTTATCTATCTTCCTACTAAGGGTACACTTTTTTTAAGACAACATTGATGTTTTTGTGCATATGAAGCATTTGGTAGTGGATTAGGAGAAAAAAAGAAAGTGGTTTGATTTGAGAAAGTGAAGAAAGGTTTAGGCCAATGATGGAAGTGTGGTGTGGTTTTCAGAGTTTCCATTATAGTTGGAATAGAGCTTCATATTTATCAGGTGTGGTGGTGCAGGATCATGAAGAATGGTACCAAAGGGGTGGGGACTGTGGAGAAAGAAAGAAAGAAAGAGAGAGAGAGTGTAGTATGTATGAGTAGCATAACACAGAGGATAAGACACACATAATTGGTGGATTGTGTGCCTCATTATGTGGAAGCAATGTAAACAGAAGAAGGTCAAATCATTGAGCTTTTGAGCCCGTTAATATATGTGTTTTGTGTACGTTATATGGGTGTGATTCTCTGGCTTCGCGTGGAACCGTTGGATTTAGGGTTAAACTTCGGTGCCACACACTTTAAACAAATCAGGTTAAATGTGAAAATAGGTTTTACTCAGATAACCATGATTTTTCTTCATATATTTTATTAATCAAAGTTATGGCGATATTACTTTTTGAACCATTGACACTGTGACTTTTACATTATATTCATGAAACTTTTTGTATGTTTCTTTTATATACTCTTCTTTTTTTCTTATCTCCCTTTCTAAATTATAAACTGTCACTATATAGCATATTGTAAGCGATCAGAGTAAAACATTTATTCTATTTTTTTTCTTCCACTTTTGTTATACTTTTTTATTTTTTATCAAGTTTACTATTTTTATATTTAAGATGTGCTTAATGTGAAATAAACACTATATAGATTGGAAGTAATATGTTTTCAAAAGAAGTCATAATTAAATTGTATTCATGGATAGCTTAGAAGAATTCAACAACATAAAACAGCTTAACACAATATCTATAGTAGTATTTATTATGTGTGTTAACTTATAAAATTATGTCGAGTTTTTTTATTTTCCTTCTGCAAAATTAAAGTTGAGAGTTACCTTTTTCTGCAGAAGAAATTACACAGTAAGATTGGATTCACTTTTCCCAAGGGACATGAGGTTAAGGAGCTTTAAATATGGTGCAATTGTTCTTAATGTGGTTCAGATTTTATTTTACATTAAATTTTGAGTAAAGAGAAAATTCCTAAGGATAGGGATACCACAGTTTCTCGATCAATAATTTGAAAGTTTAGTTTTTTATTGAGATTTTCAAATTAGTAATTGATTGAATTACATAAAAACCAAAGTTCCATCACTTATAAAGTCATATATATATTTAAAAAATGTTAAAGTTATGTCCGTTTTAGTGAATCAGATTTTTTTTCTCTAAGAAATAAATTACGTTATGAATATAAATAAAACTTTACACTAATTAATAATTTTTTTAGTATAACAAATTTTAATTAGACTGGCAATGTTTATATTGATTAAAAAAAGTTACTTTTACATAAACTAATAACTCAATGACTAGTAACTTTTCTGGGTATATGTTTTTTTGGTTTACATGGTTTCATCATACTAATTGAATCAAAGTGTAAATAAATAAATCCCGGATTTTCATTTACAAGTCATTTAGATTGTATACTAGTATAAAGATACTTTTTTTTTATATTATCGTTTCTAATCATGCATTATAAAGCATTTTAATACCCGTTCAGTGAGTTTTAATTCGTTAATAAAAACAAGTAAAAATTTTCATATTAACAATAAAATTACGCAGATCATATCATATATAGTTGTCATATAAAACCTAACAATTCAATTATTAATATAAGTATACTAAAGAGTATACAAAATGCTTACACAGTATATAAAGACTTACTCAAACTTACATTCACTTTTATTTCTCATCAACACTGAAATCATTCAGTTGTCAGGTGTATATATAGAATTCAACATTATTTGATAAACCTCAGCTGTGTTTAACATGACGTTAGAATGTAATTAGTCGTTGCAGATGACATTAATTGTTTTCGATGCAGAAATTAAATGAATCAAACTGTAACACGGAGTTGGATCCTTGAGTTATAAATATAACTATGTACTCGATCCTTTGTGGTGATAGTAACATTAGTATCAAAGGTTTGTGCTCCATTGACTTGGTCTAATCGTATCAGCTACTGTCATTTTCAATATAGCTAGAAAGCTCTTTCAATGTCTGACACGCACCTTGGTTGCAGCACAGCAGGGTGGGGGTTACATCTTCCTTCTGATCTGCACTCGACACAAATCACCAATATATTTACTACTGAATGCAGTAGTCACAACAACAAATGAATCACTCATCATCATGCTTTTCTTTTTTACATGTTATATATTTCGATTTTCTCCTCCACCAAAGGGTTTGAGGTTTGACGCTATTTGCACCAAATAAGGTAAATGTTTGAAGGATTTGAGGTTGCGCTTCCAAGATAGGGACATAACTGTCTCTTGACCTCATTCTTTTCCCTCCCCTTTGTAGTAAACTAGTAATCGCTTTTCGGCATTCACTTCAGTGATTCACTCTTCACAGTTAAGGCCATGCAGGTATATATATATACCATCAATTTATACTTGCTTAAACGCTGCATGTTTTTCACCCACCACCTATCATTCACTTACTTCAAAATTCAATTTTCTTTTTCTAGAAAATACGTTTGTGTATATTCAACAAAAAATAAAAGAAAAATGATTGATATGGTGGTGAAAAAATAGAGCATTATATATAAAAATGTCTATTGCAACGCCACAAATCATTGTCAATGATTATGAAAGTGCCACTGATTTTTCAATACAATTTCAACATTTTTTAAGTCTAACATTAATTAGAGATATGCCTATAATCCTTCTTTTACAAACAAGTTTTCTAAATATGAATTAGGTTTAAAATCTACTTATAACATGATATCAGGATTATTGATTAGAATTTAACTTGATGAAATTTTTTGGACATATTATTTCACCTCCTATCAAACTGTTATTGGACCGTTTATTAATATCACAATCACAAAATATGCATACATCGACGTAAGGAAAGTGTGTTACACTTCGAGTTTGTGTCATTTTGATTTATGCATTAGGCCGAAAGAAACAAAATTGCGAAGAAGAAGAGTTTTTTTTCTCTACTTTTGTATTTATTCAATTCAAATATTTTTTATTTGTTTTTCTCAAATTTTCTAGTTCTAGCACAGAACGGCGGGATGAATAAAAATTGCTACTAGAAAAAATTCATAAAAGTGTTGGGTCCAGTGATAACAACTGAACGTAATACAAATTAGATGATTGCAAATTAGATTCGACACTTAATTAGTGAGATCTCTTTCTGGGGCCATTCACATTTTATATTTAATTTCACTGTCGGTAGAGTCACCGATTGGAACCCCTTCCAATTTTAGTCTATATATAATACGGAATAATGGATAAAAAAATATTTTTACGGACAAAAAATACATAATACCGAATAAATATATATTTCATATAATTAATTTTTTTTAAAATAATTATATTTATAGAATATATCATGGTTAATAGTTAAAGTAAATAAATATTTTAAATATATAAATGATGTATGTACTTTAGAGATTTGTTGTTTTGTTGACTTGGTTTAGTTTATTTTAATTGTTAACTTAGCTCTTCAAGTCTAAACACTGTTTTTTTAATGTTTTGGAAGTTTGGGTGTCATGTTTTTCGTGTATTGAAAGCTTGAATTTACATTGGATGAGAAATTTTATACTTTTTATAAAGTTTAAATATATCAAATTTAAGCTATTTTTGTTTTAAATTGTTTAATTTTTAAATATGTTATTTAGAGACAATTTTAATTTATTGAATTTTGATCTTTCGTTAGTCCTGTATTTGGATCTATATTGTTATATTTGTTTTTAACTCAACTCAGTTTATATTTTTTTTTTTTAAGTTTGATGCGGACTCTGTTAAATTAATATTAACGATAACGTATAAACATGCTTACATGTATAGTTAAGGGCAACATCACGAGCTCTAATTAATGTTAAGTGGAAATGTTTCAACTGAAGTTAAAAAGAATGTATCAATTGAAATTAAATAAAGTTGAAAGATAATATGAAAAAGAAATACATGAATTAATAATAAGAAGAAAAGATATGAAAATTTTCAAATTTTTGTTATTTCAAACGAAACTTAAAATTATGTAGTTTTAAATAATTAAATTATTTTTGTAAAATTTCAAAACTTTAATTTTCTAAATCAATATTTTCAATTGAAATATATTTTATTATAAACTATTTAATTTTTTTTAAATGATATCCGAACACAAACTCTCTTCTTTTTTTGTCTAAGAAACATATTGTTCGTAGCTTCTGTTGATAAAACTTTTGCTAGGTGTAAGCATATTTTCAAAGATAATTTTGAATTATCTTGATTTTTTTCAAAAACAATTTTACTTAAAAAAGAAAAGAAACTGATTTGAAATTAAGTGACACGCCTAAGTAATCGAAAATGACATTTGATAGAGATTCGTTTCCATAAATTGCTAGAGTACAAAAGTTAGTGGGGTTTGCTTTAATAATTATACCATATGAATCTAGGAATATAATCAAGATTTGGATATGGTTTTGAGATGGAATTAAACAATAATTAATTATTAATTAATACAAAATCAATAATTATGCTTGAATCCAAAAGTTATGCTAGGGATTACGGTCAAGGCATAAGAAAAAACATTTTTTTTTTCTTTATATAGCTACCATAGTGTTAACTCTTCAAAGTTGGATACATGTAAATTAAAACTTTTTACATGCATATAATGATTTTATCTTTTTATAAAGAACCTAGGAAGGAGAAAAAAAATGACATTTTTTTTCATTTCATCTTTTTACTATGTCAAGGCCGTGATATAATTACTTGCTGATTGGAAAAGTGTACACAATTAGATATATTGAATCATAAAACTTACATAAATATATATTTTAAATTAATGTTTTATAATGTTTATTACATATTATTAATTGAAATTTTTGATTTTATAATAAAAAAATAATGTGGAATCTTTTCTCTTAAGAGAAGTCTATTTCCCTAAGGTGGCCCTGCCTAATAGTATGCACATGTCATGGATCCATCCAAGGAGCCCAAGATAGCATAATTTCTCCTAATTTTTATTTTAAAAAGAATGTGTGTTTTTATAACTCAATTTTTAAAAAATCCAATTATCTCATTTTAAATCATGTTAAACGTTAATCAAACTCTTATATTCTTTTATTTTTATTATATTTTTATTTTTTAAATAAATCTATAACTATTATTTTAATAAATTATGTTTACATTCTTTGTATGTTTTAATAATAACAATTATTTCTCTTATTTTATTTAGTGGTATTCACTAAACCTAAAATATTATGAAAATTTAGAATAAAGTTTTAAATTATAAAACAGATAATTTTTTTCTAAAAATTATGAATATAATAAAATATAAGAATGGCTAATTAGTTTAAGATAAATAAAATGAGTGTGATGTATTAAAAATATAAAAGAAGTGTATGCTTGTTTAAAATTATAATAATTAAGAGTGTCATCTTATTAAAAAACCTAAAAGTTATATATTTTTATTTTAAAATTAGAATGTAGCATCATTAAACATTATATTTGTTTATTTTAAAAGTCATGTGTAAGTGTAACATATTACTAGTATTAAAAGGTTCGATGCATTAACACTAAATTGAACTTTAAGAAATCTACGGATACCTTACATATTTATTTCATTCAGTAATGCCATAAATGTCTTAAGTATCCAAAAGGAATGAGGAACCCAAGCTAAATGTATAAATTAAAACATGTTAATCATGCTTCCATGGATCTCTAGACAAATTAGTAGAATGTGTATATCAATCACAACCTTTTAGATTTTCTTTTCCCTTTTTTATTTTTGTTCGATTAGAGACAGATAGGAAAAAGAACAAAAGAATAATAAGAAAATATATTCATTAATATGATAACTGATAAAAAAAATATTAATTGATATGATAAGAAGAAAAAAATAAGTAAGATAGGAAAAACAAAAGAAAAAGAGAATACATAATAATAATAACCCTTTAATGTATAGAGTAAATTATTATTTGACACAATATACAATATAAACTGCTATAGTAAGAAAAGAAATATTTAAGGACTTTTGTTTGACAGATTTCTATATAACAAAACATTATAATTTTCTTTAGACTTTAATATTAATAAACTTAGTGTTTCCTGTTTTCTTTTCCTTTTGCACTTAATTGAGTAATGTTAATATGTTTGTACCTTTAACAATGGCATGGGTATTGAGGTAAGGAAGGGAACTTCTACTCTCCTTTAGTTATTGGCGTTGCTATAATCTTTTTTTCTCAATGTAATTGCCTGCTACAACGATTTAAATGAGGTACCACAATTATTTTAAAGTTATACTTAGAGTTATTATTTTCCTAACTTTTTATATTTTAATTTAAACATTCATATTTTAAGTAGGTTATTTGAGACAAATTACGCTATTTTTAGATTTGATATAAATATAAGAAACATAAAAAAAAAATTACATCAATTAATTACATTAAGTTTAAAATTATTTTTTTACTTTGGTCAAATATAGATCAGACAACATTTACATGGAAACAATTCAAAAATCATTATTTAAAATAGAAATAAGACATGATTATTTATTGTTGGTTATGTACTAATATTTATTTACCTTTAACATAGTCATTATAGTAAAGATGTTGTCTATTTATTTTAAGCAACGAGTTAGAAAATGTAGATAATAAACAACAATTACTAATAGTAGATAATTTAGATCATATTTTTAAAATTTTAGGTAATTTAGACCACATAGTTAAAAGTGTGGGTAGTTTGGACCATAAATTTAAAAATATGGATAATTTATTTTAAATATTTCATATTATCATTATATGTCTCAATAATAATTAAATTGTTGCATGGTGTATCAATTGACAAGTGAACTAAATCATAATTGAATCAAGATATTCGAACTCTTACGTTCTTAAATAAAAAGAGTTATATCCTAACTATTAACTTATTTCTTTAAGCAGTATTTTAAATTATTGTTTAAACTAATAAAATTGTCAAGTAAATTGTACATACATAAAAAATACTTTTTTCACTTTGATTAAGTTTTTTTAAGCAATATACAAATGAAAAAAAAAAAAGATAGATCTTTCATGTCAATTTAGAGGAAATTTACGTAAAAAAAAATAGTGTTTACATTAAAATAGCTTATCCATTTTCCTCATTAAAACAACTTGTAATTGAAAAAACAAACTCGTGGAGGTGGAGCAATATGCAAAACCAGATGACCAGAAAGGAGAATCACATCTTCGAGTTACAAACACATGGAACATTCTATAAACATGCAATAGTGATTCGCCGATTGAGAATTGCATAGTCCACTAGAAGGCAAAAGCAGAACATCCTCGCCAAATATTAAATCCTCAAAAGCCTATAAGTCAATAAAAACATTCCAAACATGATTTGTATCACTAAACACTAATAAAAAAATTAGTTAAAAAAATAAACATTGATTTACATATAAGTAGATAACAATAAACTTAAACTTTTCTAACACTTCACAATTTATAGAAGTAATTATGAATTGGATTTCCTCAACAAAAGAAAAACTGATAGTACCTATCAAATTTCAGAGTTTTTTTTTTTTTTCTTTCTTAAAGTTTTGAATACCTTTTCAACGTAAAACTGAAAAGCCAGCATCCTATAAAAGGTTGCAGATAGAATTACTACAAGTACTAGACTTACATTTCGGACCTCGCAGCATGATCGTTAGGCATGTTTCGAAAAATATTAGAATACCAAACACAAAGAATACGACAACGTATGTATGAATTTGACGTTGATAAGTACAGAGTTGAAGTTTGATGAGTGTTTTTAAGACATTAATAATTGTAAGAAGTTTGTCCCACTGTTGTTCTTTCTTGAGTGATCCATGGAGACATTGGTTGAAAGCGACCGGTACCTTTTGGTTCTGGCGAGCGAAACGACGAGAAGAAGTGGTAGACAGTGGTAACAGGAAAGAAAGAAAGAAAAAAATTGTTAACCTGTAGCTCAGAAAGTGCAGGGTTTTTGTGTGTTGCATGAGCATGATCATGTGGTTGAGCCTAAGATACTTGGTTTTTTGAGGGGTCCCATAATCAAACTTCTTCTGCTGATGATCTCTTTGTTACTACCATGCCCCCACCAGAAAACCCCTCAGACAAACCTTCATGTGCCGTGGAAAACCATTTCTCACGATTCGGCGACAGTGTGGTACGTTGCCACTTTTCGAGTAGTGTCAGGTTGTTGTTTCATCGCATTCATGCTAGCTGGCCACTTGCATAATTAATTATCACTTTAATTACCTTTTATGTTTCTCATCCTTTTCCTTTTTTTGTTTTTGCACTTCAAAAACCATTCATTCTTCTTCTATTTTCATCTTTACCATCAAAGATCCATTACCGTTTGAGAACGAATCCATCTAGACACAATTTCCACATATAACTCATGTTACTTTGTCTCAAACTATAATAAGCCTTTCATTATTGGAATCATATATCAATTATTAAATTTAGAGCTTATTATCATTGCATTTTATTTTTTAAATATTTTCTTCTTCTTTTTTACATGTTACTTTATTTTTAGTTTTAATCATTTGTATTAAATTGATTTAAAAGCATCAATTGATTTCAATGTAAAAACGATAAAAACTGGTAGATGGTAAATGAAAAGTTAAAAAAAAAAATGAATAGAACCGTTAAAAGGTGAAAGACTAGAATAAAGTACTAGTGTTTTTGGTTTTTTGGGAGTTTTAGAGAAAGAGTAGTGGACACAATATTATGAGAGAAAAAAGCATTTGTGGTTCATTTTATTTCTCCTAACATTACTAATATAATAGGGGTTTATTTCAAGTTGATTCCTTATTTTGACTATAGTATTTTTAAAATGTATTTAAATCATATTTTTAAGTAATTAAATGTTTCTTTGTAATTAAAACCTCAACTTTTTGGATGGAATTGAAAAGAAAATGAGTATTAAGATTTGAAATCACTCATGGTAGCAACTATTGCGTACATATAACAAGCTTTTTTTTTTTATTGAAAATCATCACAATTTAGAGATCCATAACTTACACAAAAAATGCAGCTAATACCAACAAGAACAAAAATCTAAACGGAAAAAAAAAATGCAACAGTAAATGAGAAAAAGGAAAAGACAACAACTTTAGAAATCTATTATTGTGTTCACTTGAGAATGAAGAACAAGACAACAAAAAGTTATGAAAATTTAACGTTTCAAGTGAAATATAATCTGTTCCATATTTGTTGTGGTGAAATTGCATTAATGAAACACCATTTTAGAAGAAATTTAGTATTGGCTGTTGGTACAAAGTGTTCTGATAGGGAAAGATTTATCAAACTCTCGAAAAACAAAGAAATAGAAAAAATTGTAACTATTTAAAAGTACTACACATTAAGATGGTATAAAGGAAGGAGCACTGAACTAATAAAGGAATGGAAGGGACATCTAAAGTTGTGAAACAAAAACTATGGATGAATGAAAAGTTATGAATGTGCACTTCAACAGATTCATAATTACATATACGCATAAATGTTATATAAGGTAAGGTTTCCACCACTTATATAATATGAATTAGACTTATTTTAGCTTATATAAGATTTTGGATCCACCCCATCACACCGAGACATATACATATTAAATGTAAGAGTAGATATTAATGAATGATTCGATAACAATTTAATAGCGGTGAAATAACTAGAGGTAACAATATGGACTTGGTCCATCAAGCCGGCCCACAGACTCGTCAAAAAAATACAAGGCAGGACAAGACATTGAGGTCGTTGACCCGTAAAAGTCCGCAACTCGCACGAACTGGCCCGCAGCCCGCAAAAAAAAAACTTGGTGAATATGAATAATACACCACGTCGTGTATGTTAAAGTACGAAAAAGAATATGATGAAAATATTGAATTATCAAATTATTATCCAATCTCCTAAAGTCTTCACTTAATTTTGTGAACTTGTTAAAGTTTCCAAATTTGTTGAACATTGAAAATTTTATCATAAGAATTGAAAAAAAAAAAATAGGCAGGCTAGTCTACAGGGCGACGAGACCGCACTTATGCAGGACGAGTCAAGTGTAAATCGTGCTGGCCCACATTATCGCCCCTAGGAATAATAAATCCAACATTAACAAACTTAGTTAGTATACACTTTAACTACTCTTATACCATATTACAAAATAATCTTTAAATCTAATTTAATCGACCAATAAAATGGGATCTGCATACGTATATATCTAATCACACGTGAGAATTCCAACAATTCATGTTTATTTTTTATTGAGAACACTTTTTTCTAAGAAATAAAAATGCTATAATTATACAATAGGTAACCGTTACCGTTTATTGAATACAATTTTATTATACAAGACTAAAGTTCAAGTATATAGTTACGTAAATGTATAGATACATGGTTTAATATAGTCTCTAATATTATTTTTTTATTTATTGTAATGCTATTTTTCTCTTAACAAATTTTAAAAATTATGAATCTGACGAGAATGTCAAATTCACAAAGACGCTTTCACGAAGATAATCTTAAAAGAAAGAAAAGTTTCATTGTTTATATTTTGAGTGATTGTGCAAAACATCATAATTTTTCTTTTGAATTCATATAAGAGCATAATAAATAAATGGGAATTTAGTTAACGAAGGACATACATCGCTCTCTTTATATAAATTTGAAAGAAATCTATATAAAAGAAATAATAATAATAATAAAAGTATTATTTTATTTTATTAAATGAGAGTGGATAAACGTCCCCTCAATTTTGAAAATTTTAAAATTATTACTAAATATGTGAAGAAAAAATATTTTGACCCCTCTCCTCACATAATCCCCTAATTTTGTCTGTCCTTAAATTTATTCCGTTTATTTCTTTAAAGAATTGTTTGATTAATATCAAATAATTTATAATTAAAATCTAAAATTGAGACTTTTAATTTTTAATTATAAAATTCAATTAAAAAAATAATTTATTACTCTGTGATGAAGAATAACAATTATTATAATTTACGTGTAATAAGTAAACAACTCAAATCTCAATACTGAATAATATGAAAGTTAAGAATAGTTACATTAATTTCTAGTTAGATGCATAATTTAAAAAAATTTAAATATATTTTTATTTTTAAATTTTAATGAAAATTAGAATTTTTTTTTATTTGGAATTAATTTAGTCTCTTATCTTTATAAATATATGGATTTGGTCTTTTAAATCAAAAATTTTTAAGTTTATTTGATGTTTAAAACACGTTTATCAACTAATATTAAAGTGAATTTGTGTCAAACGATGTAAAAAAACTAAAATACTATAATGAAATGTATTTGAAATGTCAAATAAATTTAATAAAATTTAGTTAAAAATACTAAATCCATACAACTCCAGAATTGAAGGACAAAATTGGTTCAAGATTTATAAAATAAATTAATTCTAATTTTTACTAAAAGTTGAAGGAGCAAATACATATTTAACTCCTTAAAAAATAGTTTTTTATTTTATTTTTATTCACACATTATACATAAAGGCTGATTAAAATACCAAAATAAAAATTAATAAAATTTTAAAATGAGAAAGACATGAAGTTCATAGTAAAAATAATAAAGTTTAATTTTTTTTAATACTTTTATGTGATGGTAAAATTGATAAGTTCTTTTTTATGTTAACATAAATGTCAAAGTTCATAATAACATGAACTTATTTGAAGAAAAACATAAAATGATAGTTAACACTAAACCAAAAAATGAGTACAATTACCTATTGAATTTGTTATTTTGGATATATGATGTGTTCTTAAATATTGTTCACAAGAAAACTATATAAATCTATACTAACGATTTTTTTCTTTTCATAAATTTCGTTTTTTAATTTTACCTTTAATAAGTAATTCTTTTAAAATTAAAATAACTATTAACAATAAAAAATAACTATAAAATAATAAAAAAATCAATTTTTATTATAGTAATTATTTATATTTAATTTTATTATAAAAAGGTTGATCACACGTCCACACATAGTTCTTTTACTAGTGTTAATAATAAAAATAGGTAAATAGAAAAAAAAAAAAAAAAGTTGTGCGTAATGTACAGAGACAGAATCAGTTTAGCAGGCCCACTCCTCCACCGATGGTGTGCACCATGCACGCGCGGTAGGGTCCTTTCGGATTTACTTCACTTTAGTTCTGCCACCTCTTTACTCTTAAACATACCAATCATTTCTAATATTGTTTATTCTATTACCAATATTCATTTTTATTTGGTTCCAACGCTATTTTTTCATTAACTACAACTAAATTAAAAATTAATCTGTGTATTTATATAAAATATATTTAAAGACTAAATCAAGGTACACACCTTGTTCTTTCAGGAAAAGGTAAAGAAATTGGGCTTGTTAACTGTTACTGAGTTGGACTGGGTGTACTACGCATGTTTAGAAAAATAAATTTTCTTTCTTCACCCCAATAATTTTACCCTGCACCTTATGGGATGATGAAATTACCAGTTTGTTTATATTTTCTTCACTTCATTCTACACTAGTCACGCACCTTATGAACCGAGTTTCAATCCTTCTCCTAGTTTTTCTTTTCCCTCTTTAAGTATAATTTCTCTCGCATACTCCATCACAGTTAATAAACTTATCTTTTGTTGTTACTTCGTCAGGTCAAAGCTGAAAAATACCAATGTGAAATGTGAAATGTATTTTTTTATTTTGAATTATATAATTTAAAATACAAATTTGTATTTTGAAATACACAATTTGAAATGTAATATAAGATTTTTATTTTAAATTGTATATTTCAGAATATAAATTTATATTATGATCTATAATAAAAAAAATATTGGATTACAAATTTTTTATTTCAAATTTTGGATTACATGATTATAACATAAAAAATATTGATGTATAAAATAAAAAATAAAAATCCTAAACTAGAGAATAAATTTTACAAATGAAGCTCCCAAGGACTTTATACTTTCGGAATGTTTCTGGATTATACATCCGGGATGTTTTTGAATTATATCTATAACTATATATAAATGGAATTTTCTCTTTTGTGTCCACATTTCATAATTTCAACTTTACCTTTTACAATTTAATTATTTATTAAATTTTTAAAAATTAACGGTTACTTTTACAAATTTTTATAAAACTATTTACTTATCTCCTTCTTCTTTTTTTTTCTATTATTCATCAACAGTTATTTTTCTCATATTTTCTCCATACATTTCACTTTAATTTTTATAAATATATTTTTATTTTGTTCATTAACTTAATAACATTATAATATCATCAATTATTAATATAATTTAAAAAATACGTACACCCAGACGTATCGTTTACGCTAGTAATTCATAATGAAAATAAGAATCCTAAACCAGAGAGTAAATTTAGAATTTTTCAAATTTATAGGATTGCTGGAAGAAATGACCCTAGACAAAACATGAAAGTTGCTGATTTGGGCTGAGGAAATTCTTTCGAGATCCGTGCTATGGGCCCAAATATAGAACTGTTTGAAACAGCCGAGGCCCATTAACATTGAAATAGTCATTATTTTCAAACTCTAGAGAACAATTTCTTGGAACTACAGTTATATGAAGTGTAAATAAATAGAAACATAGAAGATTATAACAAGAATTTTGGATTACAATGACAAGCAATTAGTTTTTTAATACTAGTATAAAAAATATAATATGTTTGTATGAATATTTAATAAATAAAGTATTAAATAATGGTAAATATATTTGAATGGGGAATGAATCGGGGTGGAGATGGTCCTAGAGAAGTTAAAGTTGTGGGACCATGGTTTTGTAATGTGAAAGAATGAAAAGAGAGAGTAATGGGTGAGCATGTGTGCATCATAAAGCTGCCACTTTGACCAATCAAACTTTTTTCTCACTGCTTAACTCAATCATGAGGTTCCCTCTGTTCATTGGGCCCTAACCACTATTCATCAACCCTTCTCTCTCTCTCTGCTTTACAAATATCATTTTTTAAAGTTTAAAATTATTTTAAACATGCAAAAATAAGCACAATTCTCTTTAATTTAATCAAAATTATTATAAATATATTTGTTCAGAAAAAATATGTTCAGAGAAAATAAAAAATGATGGCATGAGAGAATTTAGACAGTGTTTGAAATCTGACCCAGAGACACTGTCCTAGACTGCACGAGTGCAAGAGTGTTGTGTTTGAACTTTGATACTGTATATGAATTTTCTTTGTTTCCCTTTAGAGCATTGTCGTATTACGTGTTTGCTAAAGCTGAGAGAGAACGTGATTCTTTTTACTGTAGATAAGATGGGAGTGTTTGTTGCGAGAAACCAAAACCTAAGATCCAAACTATTAATAAGGATTTTCTATTCTATTTTCCCACTCAACTTATGTCAAGATCATGGTAAATGTTTTTCAAACATACACTCACAAACTTGTCAGAGAAATGACATGTTTCGGTGGAAAATAAGTTTTATATACAGAGAAATAAAGAAATTAAAAATGAAATATTAAATTTTTGTTCATTTAATAAAGAAACCAAACATCATTAAAAAAGTTTATTCAGTTTATATATATTTATATAGTGTAATGATTAATGAAAAGCATAAATGCATGCACATGTTGGATATACATATTATATTCATTCATTGATACATTAATTTTATAGAAACATATCTTATTCATATATATCAGAGACGCCATGTCTGCACCAAAAGAATGAAGGCTCCAATTCTGAAAGAATGAACTTACAATTCTGAAAATACGATACTCTGTCAGTACCCACTAATAGTAAACACACTCAAATGTGATATTCCAAACATTAGATTTTAAGTATTGTAGTCATAATTCAAAACTAAAGCAATATTTAATGACTGTATCAACCTTAACCGATTTGCACCTATATGAAGTAGATAAAATACTAAGAAATAGATTTAAGTTTAATTTAATCTTACCAAACCTGTTTGTAAAAAAAATTACTTACTTATATTTTATGAATTAATCTTATGAACTTATGTTTAGTTGACACGAAAAATTCAAACCAGCACAGTAATCCTTTTACAATCATAATATTTTTAAACAATACACGATAATTTTTAGTGATAAAATATTATATATAAATGGTAATGATAAGTGTAAGTAAAATTTTAGATAAAATAATAATATATCCAGTTGTATATAGCACTTATATGAAATAATAGAGTTGTGAAAATAAAGCACCGTAGTTAAGCTCAATATGACGTAGATAAAGCATATTCCATGATATTTACCAAACACCACTAGTATATGAACGTGTTATGAATGAAAACAAGTGCTTTGTGATTTTTCATTTTTAAGGAACAACTACCAAAATATATACGAAAGTTGTTACCGAACCCCCCAAAAAATTAACAACTTTGATATGATTGTTTTGTTTGATTAATAGTTGAATGAGTTTGAATACATTAAATAGAGGGAATGATAGGGAAAAAAAATTCTGACACCAGTGGAATTTCTCAACAATATGCTTTATATTTATTTTGATGAGCTCTTATATATTTTTTTTTACGAGAAAACGTAAGTTATTTGTTTTTATAAACATTAAAGAAATGTTATAGTTAGTTAAACTGGAATATTTTTCCGCAAGTAAAAATACATCTCTATGAACATAAGTAAATAAAATCATGTGAATTACTAAAAGTTTCACAAATAATTATTCAAGTTGTGAATCCAATTATGTAAGTTTCTTTCAAGTTAATAACAATTCATCACATAAATCAAGACTCAACTTGATATCATTCTATCGATATCGATGAATTATAATTCTTATTTTTCATATACATTATAAAAAAATAATATTAATTCATTTGAACATATAAATATTATTTTTTATAGTGTGTATGAAAAATATGAATTATTGAAATAATTCATCAAGAAATATACATTTATATTGAAATAATACGCCATTTCAACGAGTCTTTTCTGTCCCTCTTTTAATTTAAAAATATAAAAGTGACAAAGCAGAATAGAACTATTGTCTCAGACAAACTTTCTCCTACACTCAAAACATAAATTGGGAAAATTCGCACAAGAACAAGTGCGTGCAAATGAGGTCGGAAAAAGAATATTTTTGCATCAGTCAAATTGAAATATATTAATTAGGAATCATAACTATTGGTTAGAAACTTTTAATTGTTATTAGGAAACTAAAATCAAGATTGTAGAAATCTCATAATTGGCTATGAATGAAAGTGACCGAGAAATACTTTAACAAGTTTAACTACATAATAACATACTCCAAATAAATATATATATAATAATAACTTGTTTTCTGAATTGTGTGAATTATTGTAGTGAAGGAGAAAGAGAGTAACAATAGTAAGGTAAAAAAATGTGGAAATAACAGTTAATGAGTTTTGGAATAGCATCGATGTGCCATGTTAGAGCAGAAGCTAGCTAGTATTGTATGTATCCTATAGTGAATATGTACATTTTTTTACTGTTTGGACGCGTTCAAACACGAACAGCAACAATAATATTATTCAGAAAAAGAAAAAATTGAAGGTATGCGAATGTTCACATGGAGATTTTTGTTTAGGAAAAGCTATGAGGAAGTCTTGTGAAACAGTGACTCAGAGGAGACAAATGAAGAAGTGGATAAAACGGTAAGAAAAACAAAAATGATGTCGAAGAAACAATGAGAAAAATGGAAGAGAGGGTCATATCAACCACATGTGATGATGCACCATCTCTTTTTCAAAATGCATTATAATGTAACTTTGAGTTGACAAGACCTCAACAAATACAGCCTACGTAAAAGACACAACACACTCTTCAACTCATAAGCACCCATTTGTGTCCTTTTTTTTCTAGCTATATAAATATAGCTCTTATGCTTCTTCTCTTTTCACTTTTAACTTTTACTTTCACCATTCATGGCAACATTCTCCTTCCTCTAATCCATAGACTCTTCAATTATACATCGATCGATACGAATCTGTATGAATTTTGTAAGATTGAATTAGGTTTAAAATTTACGGTGTATCTGATCTACGAATAAACACATGATTATCAATACTACCTTATTTGCAATGCTATTTTTCTACACTAAAACAGTGTGTAATAACCTTACAAAATGAACAAAATATGCCAATTATATACAGATAACTTCACCATAAAAAGTTCTTGATTCAAAAGAAACAAAGTGAAGTACTACACCAAGTGCAGAATGGAAACTGAAAATTTTAATTCATTGCCATATATTAGCCTTTTTGCACGTAGAGAACATACATGTTTTATATGAAGGAAATTCTCTCTAACGTTACTTTCTCTGCTATTTACATAATAATAAAGAGCTAGCTAGAAAAACATATATATATATTCTTTTTCTGCATGCTTGAACTTTGATCCTTGACCATGGCTTTGAGGAATCCGGTGTGAGGTGATCCATGGTATGAGCAAAGAAAAACGTTGAACAATGATAGTTTGAAGATGTTGAGAATGTTTTTGTATCTAGTCATGCCAGCAGAGTAGCATGACCACACATCTTCTGATTATGTATAGTCTTCCTTTTTGCTCTTTGAGATACCCTCCAAGCCTTCTGCATGAAACCTTCTTCTTTGAAGCCTTCATGGAATCTCTGTTCATCTTTTTTCTGTCTTTGCAAGCTTGCACTTTGCAGTGTAGAGAGACAGATATCTGTGTGTAATGTGTGTGAGTGTTGAAAGTTGAAAGCACTTGAAGGAGTGTTAAAAATGGGGCTTTAGAGGGGTTCTTATAGAGAGAAATGTGTGGTCCATGGTTCCGAAAAAAATGTGTATTGGCCCCTCAATTCAGATTCCATGCCCCCATTCTCTCTCCATCTCTCTGCACCAACATTTATGTGGCATCAACCACCAAGATAAGTGGTCGGCCATTGAATTAAGCAAACCAAATAATAATGTTTAGGTCATCATGCTAAGTAAAACACCAATGTTATTACCTTAGATTTTTGAGCCCTCTCCATGGTTTTCAACCTCATAATTAGGCCAAGAAACAACGAAGCTTCCTTGTCATGTCCTTTGACTATATTCTCCAATTATTCCTCACACCTATACCCGAGTGATGAAGTTTCCTCTACTTCAAAATCCAATCATGGACTCATTTGAAAGAAATTATTGTAACTAATAAGTTCATGGTGATTTGTTATTAATTGTCTAAAGTTAATTAATGTTCATGTTCTTGCAAAACTTCACATTCTATCTTACAGTAGTTCGTCTGAAAACTGTAATGGCAGGCTAATAGTCAAAGTTAGGCATGTGATTTCAAATATGGGATATAAAGACAAGGGTGTGTCAGAGAGGGTTATCTTAAAGGACATCATAGTATAAATGTAAAATGGCTGTGGCTCCACGAGTTATGGCCTAATGTGCTTAATCGTGTGGCAATGAGCAAGATTCTCTCACTGTCTGTAAATAAATATGGAGAAAGATCAAAGATATTTATTTAATCCATCTTTTATTTCCATTCAGATTTGAAGTCAAAAAATTGTATGCAGTAAAAGATACTACAAAAATTAATCTAACGAGACTTGTTCAAACCCGACCAATTGTTTCGACATTTAGGGTTTCGTCTTAATTTAAGAAGAAGCATAATCCCACAGGTTGTGTCTTGTGCTCCACCCATATCACTTAGAATTGCAGCTTCCGTTTTCTATTATTCTATTTTATTTCTTTTCTCTTTGGAACCTTAAACGAAAGCTTTGTCGTGCTTAATTAAGTATATACAGTGGCATAATATTCAAACAATATACATTCCTTCGAGTTAACTTCTCTTACATATGCTGACAAAATATCAAATTAATGATTATTCTTTCCCTCTTCGTACACGATGAAACTTAAGTTAAGTTGCATTATTAAGATAACTTATCCTTCTCCGAATAAAATAAAGAAACTTCAAAAGAGACAATAAGATAGCTTATCCGGATCGGTTTCTTAGAACGTCTAATTCAATTTTACAAAATTAGTTTATATCTATTTATATATTATAAATTGAATATCTATATTTATATATTATAAATTGATCTTATATCTGTTCGATGTAAAACTTTTAACGTCGTTAAGATTTGTTTGCATTTGAGTTAGGTGTGGAAGAATTAATTGAAGGGTGTAAGCATAAGGGACATGGGGAGTTTAAAAATGTGGAGAAGGGCATCACTACCAAACTTGTCTGAACCATGTTCCTTTGGGGGGTTTGGTCTGAGAATATCTTAATGGACCAAAACGCAAAGCTGTAACGCATTAAGAAGACATTGGAGCACGTGAAATGCTCGTGAGGGGCATGGTTACTGCCTTTGAAACTGTGGACACACCTAGATTTTTTGCTTGGCGTTCACAGTTTGTAACCCTATTGTCCATTCCATGTTTCTGTAAAATCCTATTTCTTCATTAACATTCTCGTATTCTTTTCCAGATAAAATAATCAAAACAAATTGATACCTGATCTTCTAAATTTCTTGATTTGATCAAAGATTATGCACGTATAACCACATTGGTACGGTTCAGTGTACTTGGTTACATTCATTCCATACAAGACAATGTACTAGGAGAATGCTAGCTAGTAATTCTAATTAAATATCAGTTTTATGAGATTACTGAATTAATTACGGACTCTCCTACCATTGGATGAGATATTAATTAAGAATCTTAATTGCATTTATTAGATTAAAAGCAATGTGTGGAACAATTATAGGGAATGTTTATGTCAAAATATTTTGGTACTATGTGTTAAACATGTAATGTGAACAAAAGCTTTCTTCATGATATATCTTCATTACAACCTGTCGTGATTTTATTGTGTTATCATTTATTAAAAGGATAATGATATTTTAACTCACTTTTAACTTATTACTTCAATCACTATTAGATTATTTATTTTGATTCTTTTTAGTAATATGATGTGAAGATCTAATGATAATTGAAGTGATGGGTTAAAAATAGGTAATAAAAAATGGGTTAAAATATCATTACCTTTATTAAAATTACTCTTTTGTAAAAATGTTAGCACGAATTTAAAATTTGTTTCCCTTTAACAAGAAAAGTTCGGAACAAAAATTATTTACTAGCCATGCTAAAAGCATGAATGTTATATCATATATACTAATCAGTGTCAATCTTTTTATTAATTTAGAGTTAAATACGTTTTTGACATTGTAAAACTAATAAAGTTTATTTTTAGTTTGTGATAGAATTATTTAACGTTTATCTCTCAAATGAACTAAAATTTTATTATATTTTTATGTTAAATTTGAAATAATTAATGTGTTTGATGAAATATTAGGTAGTTGTTTCGATATAATATTTGCTGGTGTATGTGGTACAATGTCCCCAGGTAAACATGTAATGCAATACAATATAACAAGTAATATCTTAAAAAAAAAGTATATATGTATAAAAAAGGAACTTTAGGGATTTTGATTTTCAAAGGATAAAAAATAATAAAATATTTTAATGGGATTGAAATAAGAATTTACATTCTAGAAGAACGGAAATTAAAGAAATAAAGTTGTAGGTATCAAAATCAAATATCACCATTTTATAAAGACTAAAACATCTTCAAATATTCGGTTTTTAGTACTAATTTATGTTTGACCTTTTGATCTTATTAATATATGGCTATCGTTGAAGATGCTGTTTGTCTTTAACAAAGCTATAATTATTGGATACTACTACTAGTTCGTATTCTTAACTAAGGTTTATTATTGCGTGAATAATTTCATTGTTTGTGTGCATTATATTATAGGTGATATATATATTAAATCATGAAGAAAAAAAAAAGTGATCGTCTAAACCAAAGCTAATAATTGAATTATATAATCAACACATGTTTCATAGACAATATTAGTAATTAAATTATATGGTCAACATGTTTAAAAATATAGTTCTACTAATTATGTTGAGCGACTTCTTTGGTTTATCAAGGGCAGTGTGATTTTTTTATAAGTATTTTGTAATAGATAAAATAGTAAAGACAACTAAAATCAGTTTTTTTCCTAAAATAAAATATTCTGATATATAAAAAAATTTGTAGAAACTAATTTTTCATTAGTTTGTCCAAAATCTATTTTTTAATTTTTTTATAAATTATTTTTTGTAAAGATGTTTTCTCTAAATAGATCTTCAAATTAATTAGATTTACCTTGGGCTTGGGTATCAAAGCCTGAATTAGCCCATATGGTACTAAAAGGAAAAAAACAACATTCAGATAACAAAAACTGGGCTAATTTTGAATTGTTCCATTGACAAAACAATAAAAATGCAAAAGTCTAAGTCAAGCATTAAAACAACGCACATCCACATTCTTTTCACACCTCCATACCTTCCTCCCGCACCTCTATAGGTATTAAAAAAATTAAAATTATCTATAAATCTTAATGGTTAAAAACTATTAATAGTAATAATATTATAATTAATTTTAATTTATATTAAAATTTATAAATTCATTAATTTATATTTACAAACTTTTTTATTAAGGTCGACGTAAAACTTTTTTTCTGTGGATTAAAATTAGTTAAGTTAATATAAATTGAACTTTTTTTTGTTATGTTAGGCAACATTATAAATTATACTCTAAAGCTCATTAATTATTTGTGATCATATAAATATTTATTAAAATTAAATAATGAATACAAAGTATGAGATATCACACTAAATATATGATAAAAATTACACTTTATAAAATATAAATAAACAAAATCTATTATGAATTTTTTTTAAATAAGTACACGAACGTAAAACATTAAACAACTATCACTTATATGATTTCCTGTGAATAAAAACCAAATTAGCTATTTTAGGAGGACAACAATTTTTGTCACGAAAAATATGAAAACACTTTTATATCTCAGATTCGAAGAAACTATTTGTTGAGCAAATAAATCATGACAAATTATAAAGTATAATCACTATTCAACCAAAACTTCTCAAATAATGACGGAATTCTTAAGGAGTAGCCGGGACCACGTCCCCAAAACTTTTTCAACTTTTTTTAACTTTTTTTAATTATATGTGTTTAAAATTTTTAAATTACGTATATTTTTAAATTTTTTTAATTATATGTATCTTTTTAAATTAGGTAGTATTATATTAAAAAATTAATAAAAAATAAATTAGGTATTCTTTATTTTTTTATAAAGTATAATATTTAATGTTAACAAATAGTAAAACATAAAATCAAAGATAATAAAGAAAAAAAATTATTAAAATAATTTTCATTTTCTCTCCCCATTGTCTTATGAGTTTTTCATATGTTATACTTATTATGAGTTTTTCATATGTTATATTTATCTCTCACTCTTACCTAATTTTTTTTTGTTACCGAAACAAAAGAACAAGTTAAACATAAACTTATTATTTTTGCCCTCATTTTTTATATCTTTTCTTCTATTTTTTAAGAAAAAAAAGTAATTTTCTCTTGTCTCACTTGGTAGTGAAATACTTGTTTAATATATTTAGCACTATTTTTTATCTCATGACATTTTGTATATTATTTTTAATGAATATAGAAGAGTAAATAATGTATTATGTGATTTTTTAAATACAATTTTTAAGTGGACTTGATTATCATAATTTTGTTTAGTAGTTATATCTCTTAATTTTTTATTAGATTGTGATAAATTATTTTTTAGTTTTAAACTTGTTTTTTTTAAATAGGTATATTGATGAAAAATAATAGAATAAATTCATTTTTTAAAATTGATAAAATAAAAGTGAATATCAAAACTTGACAACATCGTTGCTCATCGCATAACAATGAAATGAAATGCTTGTGATGACTTTGAATTGATATGTATACATTAGTAAGATGGAAAATTAATATTTTGCATATAATATGGTTATTTATATTGAAGAAAAAAATAGTTGAAAATTTTAGTTATGATTGAATTATTTGATAAGTTCAAAAATATGAAAAATGATGGACAATCCTTTAGATATGTGTAGTTTCTTTTATAGTTATAACTATACTGAATTATGTATTCATTTTTATTGAATTAGTGAGAGTAATGTTAAATATATAAATTTTAAGTATATTATTTTGGCTCTCTCAAATATTTTGGTCAAGATCCGCCACTGTTCTGAAAATTCTGCCTCCAAGCATGCTCCAAAGCATAGATAAATCTCATAAACTATGCATAAATAGAAGCCTACACCCTTAAAAAAGCTTAAAAATTATCTAGATATTCAGTGTGATTTCCTTTAAAAATACCAACACATGAAGTTAAATCAGAACAACCCCTAAGTGCATTGTCAATATTCACCTTAAGTTAATTAACATATGGAGTTTGCTATATTAAGTCCTCAAATGAAACCACCTACCCTCCCTAATTTGAATATTGAAAATAAATTTCAGCACATAAAAAGACAAATATAACATTACTCATATGCTTCTTAGATTTAGTATCAGTCATACATTCTAAGTCCTCAATTTGAAAATTGGCATAAGTAAAAATAATTTAATACTGAAATGTACTATGGTTTGTCATTCTCAAAATCATTCAAATAACTACAATAATAACAAACATTCTAATCATTTTAAGCAAAAGACTACAAGAAAACGTCATAAAAAAAAAAACAACCAAATCCATACAGAAAATTTGTAGATATTGAAATTTTTCCTTCAATCATTTTGCATAATAATAAAATAGTGGAAGAACAAATGACAGAAAAATTCAATATTATTCCCACACAAAAAACAAATAAAACTACTTTTTTTTAACATCCAAATATTAGAAAAAAGTCATTTGACACTATATTTAACTAAAAAAGTTCTCCAAATCCATAGATTTCATCCTAGAAAAGTAAAAAATTTTAGCAATTTTTTTTGAAAAAATACATAATTAAATCTAAAACTTAATTAAATACATCATCATCTTATTAACCATCAAAGAAAAAAAAATCACATAGATAACAAAAAATAAAAATTCGAGTAATTACATGGTTATGCCGAACTAACAACAAATTACTTTACTTTTGTTAAAGTGATTAACTCTTTAATTGATCTTTATTTTACCAACTTTTTAATTAATATCCATTAAAAAGTATTCTCTAACTATTATTATCAAAAAAAAAAATTAATTAATATTTTAATGTTAAAAAAAGTTGATAATTTCTTGACCAAAATCGAAGTAAAAATACAAATAAAAAGACATAAATTAATCTGAAACTCTAAAAAAAATTAAGAAAAATTTAAGAACTTTTAGTTTTAAATAATTTAATTACTTTCATAAATTTTAAAAAAATGTTTTGTTATAAAATATTTCAATTTTTGTATAAAAATAAAATATATTATTTAAAATTCTTAACAAAAAATATAATAATGGATATGGTTAAATGAGAAAAATATGAAAAGAAATGCTCAAGAAAGGATTTCTAGCCGGAGAAAGAAAATTCAATGTGAAAGAAGGAAACTTGAAATTTTTCTTTCCGTCCAAAAATATACTAAATTAGTTTTGCGGTCAAGGAAAAAGTGAAATAAACTGAAGAATCAGAAAATCAAACCTCCAACATTCTTCTAACGTTGATTTTCTCGTGTTGAACGCAACTCATGCAACACATTCATTTTTCAATCGGACCATTATAGTTTGACGATTTTTCTTTTTTAATTTTGAAAAAAATTTCTTTTAAAGTTACATTAAATATTTTTTTGAACTACATCAAACTTTTTTTTTTCATCTAATAAATTGCTGACATGTATGTAGACATTATGAAGAGTTTGTCTTTCTTAACAACTTCATCATGGTCTTTCTTAACAACTCACATTCCTCATAACATATTCTTCGAGATGTAAAAAACCCATGCATGCCCAATTACACGTTGCAGTCCAACCAAGCACGGTTTAAACAAACCATAAAAAAAAACACATTGAACACAAGCTCATAGACCTACACACAAAAGGTTCACCAACTTGTACCTTAAATTTATTATTACCCCTCCAAAAACAAGTGTCACCCACGCCGATTCTCAACATAAGAAAATGAAGCACTATTCATGAGACCGTCCACTATCTTTTGTAGCCATTATTGAACCTTTGACCCTCTCAAACGTGTCTCTCTTTCACATTGTCACCTTAAGATTCACACATTTCTTCCACCGTCCACCTGCTAACCCAGTATTCTTTCTCCCTCTGTAGCCACCACTTCGCACTATATATAGCAAAACCACCTTTACCTTCTTCACATCACACATTCCATACATAACCTTCTCTTCTCTTCTCATCTAAAAACACTCTCAGCACAAACTTAACCATGGCAACCACCTTCTCAAGCCATGCCATCAAAACCATCCCTTCTGTCACTACCAAACCATCTTCGTTCCTCACAACCTCAAATATCAAACTTTCATCACCATTCAGCTTATCAAACCATTCTCTCAAGCTTAACTCCACCTTGCCACACTCTTCTTTCACTTCAGTTCCCAAGAAATCTTTCACTTGCAGAAGCCAGGCTCAGCCTGTTGACTCTGGTAATAGACATACCAGTTCTCAATTTTGTTTCTTTATAGCTGAAATTAACCTGAGTTTTCTCTTCTTCATGCTCTCACGTACACCCTTTTGGTTTCTTTGCTCGATTACTATGCAGAAAAAGTCCAAGAACTCAGTGTGTACGAGATCAACGAGCGAGACCGTGGAAGCCCTGTTTACCTTAGATTGAGCTATAAAACTGTCAATTCTCTTGGTGATTTGGTCCCCTTCAGCAACAAGGTAAGTTTCTTCGGTTTCAGGACAAAATTTAGACAGAGTTTCAGAATTTTTAATGTTGTTATTCCACCGAAGTTTGAGTTTTTACAACGTAATCAAATGTTGGATTTCCATGTGATAGAGGCCAGTGTGTTGTGTTGTTATGATTGATTTTGATTTTGGACATGTGCAGTTGTACACCGGAGATCTACAAAAGCGCATTGGCATAACATCTGGTATTTGCATTTTGATACAAAACAAAGCTGAGAAAAAAGGGGACAGGTATGAAGCAATCTTCAGCTTCTACTTTGGAGATTATGGTCACATAGCAGTGCAGGGACCTTACCTAACTTATGAGGATTCATATTTGGCTGTGACGGGTGGATCTGGAATTTTTGAGGGAGTTAAGGGTCAAGTAAAATTGCATCAAATTGTGTATCCTTTCAAAATTTTATACACATTCTACTTAAAAGGTATTAAGGATTTGCCTCAAGAACTTCTTGTGAAGACGGTTGAACCCATTCCATCTGTTGAAGCTTCCCCTGCTGCTAAAGCCCTTGAACCCCATGCCACCCTTGCTGGTTTCACAGATTAAAGTTCAACTTCTTTTTGTAGTTTGATATAAGTTTCTGAATAATAAGTGGGTGTTTGATGCTTTTCTTTTGGTAGTGGAGTTTTTGAAAAAGTTGACATTGATCCACTAGTCGTATTTAAACAAATATCTTATGTAATTTGTATTTGCCATCATTGGTGTTGGATTATTTATATGTTTTAGCTACTCTTTCTTATGTCTTTTTAAAGCTCTATGTGGTTTTTTTTTTCCTAAAATGTTTTTATGTTTTCAGATTGTGGATGTGCATGTGTCATTATAATACAATTTTTGTATATATTTTATAAACATGTGCTTTTTTCGTCAAATCACATGGTTGGTATTGTATGAATATCATTATTATTAATTAATTTTTTTTAAAGAGAAAATTATTTGATATTATTTCACAACTCTTATAAAAATAAAATATTTCTAAAGGTAAAATAGTTTTTATAAAATGATCTTGGCATGTAACATGTATGAGATAGTTGGTTATCTAGATTGGTATAGAATTGACATGTTAAATGACTTTATGTTGGTTGGAGAAACATGATTTTGCACTACTACATTTATGATTATTAGTAACAATAAAAAAAATGTAACTAAATTACAAAAAATGTTACATTTAGTAACATTACATCAAATGTTAGGTATATCCTATGTTACTAATGATTTTTAGTGACATTTTTACATATCAATTGAGATATTTACAAAAGTGTTACTAAATACTTTTAACAACATTTATTTAATGAAAATGCAACATTTTAAATAATGTTACTAAATATTTTTAGTAATATTTTTTGTATAAAAGAGTAACACTATAAAAATGTTACTAAAAATCTTTAATGATATTTATTTTAAATAGAAAGACATTTTCAAATTGTTATTAAAAGGTTTTAGTAATATCTTTTTTTATTAAAGGCGACGTTATGTTACTAATATAGAATATCTTTTAATATAAAATATTTTAAAAATACACATAATAATAGTCTAATGTTAAATTTAATCATTGAACAATAACTTTCTCATTCAAAATTTCACCAGATTGAGAACATATGGATTTAAGTTCTCATAAGTACACATATCTCAAAAAAAATTTACTGAAGAGAAGATGTTAACAATTGTTAAGAAGTTCTCACGAAGAGAAATCTAGCAATATTGAATTATGAAATGAATCATACTCAAAATACCTAGCTATGTTGAGCACACTCATGAGAGAATTTAGGTACTATGGTATCAAAACTGGATGCCAGTAATTGTTCAAGCCAATGACGCCGCCACGTCCTAGCAATATCAAGAGGAAGCCACGAGGGGTAAAAAGTTCAAATTTGTATCAATATCATATCAATCAAGTCAAAGTTTTCACTAAATAAACATTCATAATATCTTACCCATTTCAATTTAAATCCATCCAACTTGCATCTTGTGCAACAAGGATCTGAAAAGAATAACATCAATTCTAGTTTCAACCTGAAAGCCTGTCTCTCTGTCCAAGCGCAAATGTTGAAGAGCACGCATTCCACTCTCCACAATCGTAACTGAAAACACCTATTTCAAACACACAAAAAAACTTTAGTAGAAAAACTCAATTTGGCAAGGGAAAATCACAAACACAATATTCGCAACGCTGGGTCACCTTTGCAGGAAGAAATCTTGAGCAACCGTTCAATAACCATGTGATCAACAAGTTTGTCATCAACAGCAAGAATGTGAAGCATCGAGAAGAAGTTCAGAAATTAGGGTAACAAACAAAATAATTCAAAAAGAAAAATGAATTGAAGCATGTACCGAGTATGAGATTCACAATGCCAATGTTTCATCGAGAATAAGAGTGAAATCTTCACTCGCTGATGTTTGGTGGTGACGCCTTTCTTGTTCCTCGTGTGCATTGCGGAGGTTGGCGATGATGGAAGAAACCCTGAATGAAGATAGAGAGGACGGTTCCCCATTTCGCGTCAACACGATGCTGGAGGTGTTGGTGACTGTCTGCACTGACATCGGCCCTGGTGATGTGTTGCAGCTACGACGAACTCGGCGAAATCAGCGTGCACACTTCACTGGAGATGAAAGCAAAGTGGTGAAGAGGAAGAAGGGGAAGTTGTTCAAACCTAAAGAAGATGGGGAATCAAATCAGTATCTTTGTACAACCTTAAAATGGTAGTATTTTATATTTAATTAATTTCTTATAATATTGGTAAAATGGTATTATACAATAAATTTATCTATTTATAGTAACATTTTCAAAACATGTTGCAATATTATAATTAATATCACTTATAGTGATGTTTTTAAGAAAACATTACTGTAGGATGTGTATAGTAACATTTTTAGTAAAAGTAACTAAACAAATGTTACTAAAGCTAGGAAATTCTATAGTGTTGTTGCGGTCAGGACATAATTCCATTATGGTTGTGTGGTGGTGCCTGATTGGTCAGGGTGTAATTCCATGGATCTCTAGGTGAGATCTCATGATGGTGCCTCATTGGTCAGGACGTAATTCCACATTGGTTGCGTGGTGGTGCTTCATGGTCACGACGTAATTTCATGGCCCCTGTCAGTGGGAGTTTGTGGTGTTGCCTCATTTATATAATTTAGTAAGGATTCAAGATAAGGATTGCATCCTAACACTCTAAAGACTTAATTAGTATCACGTAGAGCGTACTGACTCAAGTGGTGAGAGTAGAAAGAGGCCTAAAACACTTTAAGGCTAACCTTGTGCGTGGTGGGATGAAACACTGTAACAACTAGCTCGGTAGAGCAGTAAAGGCCATCACAAGTGCAAGCATCCGGTGAATCCGGCTAATTATATGTATTTGGATAAGTCGTGTCATGAGTCTTAGTCTATTGTTTGCAAGTCATAACATGATTGGTTGACATATGTATCTTTGACTATGAAAGTGTATGTAATTGTATGATAAATCATTTTCTACTCTAGCTTACCCTTTTGCTTGTTTGATTGTTCTGTGTGTGGTTTCCTCTTTTTGCGATGATCATCAATTTATTGATGTGAGCATATGCGAGAACTTCTCGTGGTCAACAGGATAATGGTGATTTCGCTGCATAACTCGTCTTGGGTCGGATCTTGCTTTTGCGAGTTCTCTGTGAGGGTTGTAGCTCATGTTTTACCTTGCTCCTTGAGCATTCTTTTTATGTACTATTCAACTTTTATCTTGCTTAGTCTATGACATCGTGATATGCATTAGACAACTCTCTAAGTTATCTGGAATTTTGTTGTAAGGAATGATATTTATACTCTCTGTCATTACTCTTTATTTTACCTTGTGTAATGTTTCATTTAATTATGTCATTATTTAAATTGGACGTTACGGGAGAAAAGTGAAGTCGTCACTTTTCACTTTTTTTTTACGTAATTAATAAATTTTGATTATTTTTTAATTTAAATTTATTGGAAGAATAAACAGGCAAAAAAAATTAGTGAAATAAAAATAAACATCTATATATATATATATATATATATATATATTAACATTGATTAAAAATTAAAATACAAAATTTGAAAAAAAAAATATTAAACTGCAACGTTCAAACAAAATGAAAAAGAAAAGGAAAAGTGAAGTTGTCATGTTAAAGGACGACTTCACTTTTCACGTAACACAAACCATCTTCACATAGATTTTGGTTTTTTTTTTCTAAGAAAAAAGAAATTGGCTGGGTAAAGGACGACTGCATCTATAATATCGTCCTCCACCTTGACGACTTGACCATATTTGCCAAATAAAATTTCAAATTTCAACTGATCTTATTTTACAAATTTAACGAAAAATGGACCATGAAATAAAAAAAAATCAGAGTAAATACATGAATTTGTGTGAATTGTGAAGTAAAGTTTATGTTATTTATTTTAAAAAATTTGGATAAGAAAATAAATAAATTTGATGGCGAAATTTGTATCGACACATTTTCATTAATCTGAAGACAAAAAAAGGTGGGTAAGGTGGGTTTCATCCAATTATACAGAGATGAACTTGTCCAAATTATATTTTCTCCCATATCTTAGCTTTTGCGTTATTAGAAACTTCTTGAATACAAAATAAACTGACCCAAAACAACACACCAACACAGTCCAGCACCTCATCATGACGTCACCTTCAAACTTCCTATAATACAAAACGAACAATTTTAACAAATTTGAAAATCATTGAATCGGTCTCATGCGTAAGAGAACCTATTCCCACACATCAATGGCTTCATGGTATCGGTTCCAACACATCCAAAACCAATTCTCTTGCCTTTAACTATTAAAAGAAACGGTTCCAACACATCCAAAATCGATTCCCAATATGCTATGGCATTGTTAATTTTTCATTACTATTTTTTATTTATCCATAAAAATATGTCCCAGTATTAAATTTAGGCCCAGCAACATTTTATTAAAAAATATACCAAACGACCAGTAAATATACATAAGGGAGGTAAAGAATTGTTATTATTTATTTAATGTTTTCGTCATTATAAATTTTATAACGTCACAATCACAGATATTAAGACCAGTTAATTTACATTTTCAATGATGTCAATTGAAAAGACAATAAAAAGTAATTGGTTAAAATTATTTTAATCAATTATTAGTAAGCACTATTTTATTATTTAATCATTTAATCATTTTCAGATACCTAGTTATATCCTACCATTACAATTAAACAACTAAATTAATAATTCACTCATTTATTTTATAATGCAACCGTAGGTTTCTTGGTTTTAATTAACCACGATTTCGTGAATGTCTTTACTAAAACACATTGTGTGGCACATGTCTTTTTAATTTATTCAACTGTCATATTCAAATTGTGACCACTTCTGCATAATATTACTTTTGTATATTTAATAAACACGTGCAGCCTCAAAGTATTTCTTCATGTATATAATGATTATTGATTTTTCTTTTTATAATCTTTGATTAGTTGTTGCCATCCATCTCTTTTATATGATTCAATATGCATTCAGATGGCTTTAATACCCGATTATTCTTTCCAAAAAGATACCAATTTTATTTTTTTGTTCAATTTAAAAATATACCATGTTCTAAATTATATATATATTTTTATTGAATATAACACTTACAAAATTATAACATTGAAAGCATTTACTAAAATGTTTGTTATTGCAATCTCTTGCATGCTCTCCTAATATTTCACCATCTTTACAGAATTTAGTTATATATAAAAATGATCTGTGATCAAGAAAATATTGATTGAAACTAAAATAGATTAATTAATTGAAAATTGTTACATATATTAGGTGATTGAGTTACATTATGCATATTATTTGAGGAAAAATGATTAGCATAATAATTGATTTAGCAAGGGTTCTTCTGCAGTACAAAGTTCCAGTACAAGAACACAGTACCAATCAATGCAACAAGATGTACTACATTCATGGCCTTTTTCAAATACCAACCAATAAATATTATATAACATGTAGCAGATCCTTCAATCCCTGCTAATACAATGGTTGCATCTGATTGAGGCAAATCATGATTCATTAATTAGTCACCGTTGAATCCCCTGGCTGGCCGGAGCAAGTTGTGACGGGAATCAATGACGGTGGTGACACCATGAAAGTAGTTTCATTATAAGCACTTTTTCTTCTTTCTCTTGATCTTCCTGTTATATATATAAAAGGGGGTTGAAGGATAGAAATTCATTACTGCCATTGATTCTCATCACAACATGTTCTAGTCTCTCAGGGAGCCTCATAGTTCTTCTTTTCATATACTCTTTTCTCAATTCACCTATATCATTGTTGGAGTAGGTGATGTTTTCAACCAGCAATGAATTGAATAAACAGAAAAGGAAGTGAAAATTTGGCACCAAAGAGTTACTTTTGAAATTTATTCATTTGGTTTGACTACCAAGTATTTGGTATAGTTATCATTTTTTGTTGTTCCGTTGTGTTTTGTTAGGAAGGTCAGAGAATTTGTATCTGGAGTTTTTACAGAACAAGATAAAGGTAAAGAAATGTAAATTTTAGGGTTATTGATTCCTGTACCCTTACAGTTAGTAATTATTGTAACCTCATCAGAGAAAAAGACTCAAAGATTCTTTATTATTGCACCATATCATCATTATTCTGTTGCTACCATTATTGTCACCGCCACCCTCATCAAAGTTGTTGCAGAGGAGGAAGAAGAGGAGAAAAAGAACAGTCACTGCCATTTTATGTAAGAATGTTTTGGAAATTTTATTATAAAAAGCATTATATATATTGTGAAAAATTTATTCTGAAAATTTACTTCCAAAAAACATATTGCGAAATATATTTCACAAGTTTCGAAAATTTTAATCCGGGTATTACAGAGTTTTTATTTCAAAAATTCTAAAAATTTATTCCATAAAATTTTCAAAATAATATTTGAGACCCATAGAATAAACAGTTGGGCTTTTGAAAACAAACGCAAAACAAAAACCGGCCCATTATTTTCTTCACTCACAAAAATTAATCGTGAACGAGTATTTTAAAACAGTAGCCAATCACATGACATTGTCTTGATTTTCATTTTCATCGTTTGTTTTGACAATGGAATGAGTTTCATTTAATTTGAGAATTAAGAAGAAGATTTTGCAGTAAAAAGTCAGAACTAAAATAAAATATAAAAAGAGAAACAAAATAGATAGAAAAGCGAAAAATAGCTTTAAACAAATATATTTTTCTCTCTTAAAAAAAAGTAACTACCAAAGTAAAATTTCCCATCCTAAGAAACTTCTCATGTAACAGAAAATTGAAGAGGTTAAACTAACGTACTCTTTTTTTCAATCAGATGAGATTGATTTTCCCCCAAAACGAACAGAATCTCTCGGAATATATGCCATCATCTCTGATTTAACTTTCTTCGTGGCCCTCACTTTTTTTCTGAAGCTATTTTGGAAACATGTATTTGGATGGCTATACAAGGGAAATATAACAGGTTTTTGGAACTGATCAAATCAAGTTCTCATCAATCATATAATTTGACGTCATTACTCAAATACATCACGACAAAACAAAAACACAATCAGACAATTATTTGTCTCTCGCAACCTAAAATGTTTCCAAACGTGCATGCTTCAAGGCTAAGTTTTTCACTTTAACTCTCATGCTTCTTTTAATTGAAGAATATACAACAACAACAACAACACAGATGAACCCAAATCATTTGTATCATAGTCTTCCATTTAGTATAGTTGATGTGATATATTTAAGAAAGTGAAAGTAATGAAGACATTGGTGTTTCTGAATGGCCTAGGCTATTGTGGAAATGGATGGTAATTGTTTCCGAAAGGAGTGTTTGGAAATTTGCATTAAGATGAGACAGTTCACTGGGAAGTAGTTTGTGGGGACAGAGAATGGTAGAAAGTAGAAAGGCTTTATAAAATAAATGAAGTAAATGGGTCCCAGAGGTGGGTGTGAAACAGAACCTCTCTCTTTCTTGATACTAACCTTGCATACACATCAGACAAAACTGACGGCTATGATGAGGTCCAGTGTGGGACCCTGGTCCTGCTTCCATAATGTGAGGGTCCCAACCTCACTCATTGTCAAGGGTCAAGACAAGAATGTGACATGCACATGCTCAAGAGCAAAGGAAACAAGACATTCTCACTCTCACACAACACACATCACAACACAAAAACTCTTCACCACTCCAACAAACACTACTCACATCCACTCTTTTCATCTCCACACCCTACACTGAAAACAACTCAACAGTGCAAACTCATCATATTATGCTCCACCTCATTATTATTCTCAACTCAAAAACAGTGTTAATCCAAAGGATTCACCCCATTGGGATTTCACTAGGTTACAACTACCTCAAATTTGGACTAGTCTTAGGAGGGAAACTTCATCTATTCTTCTACTACCCTTTCAAATTTTAAATACAATATATATATATATATACATGCTACTGATACACCACTCACAGATATGCAAAATTTACCAAACCTATGTTTTTACCCTTCTTCTTGTTATCAAAACCTGTATATATATATATATATACCCCCTATAAATTTTCAACAAAAAGAATCATTCTTTAACAAAAAAACATGTCTTTTTGGTTGGTTTATGCATTCAATAATGCATTCCCTTTTTGATTTGCAGAAGCTTCCCGGATACTTTCCTTCATGTGTTTTTGTTTATTGAAAAAGCATCTAACTTACCTTGATTGCAGAGTTTCCTGAATTGGGGTTGAGTATCATGGTAAAAGATTGGTGTTTTATCAAACTGAAATGAGTGATTTGTTGTTGTGATATCAGTTCGGATAAGGTGATGGTGTTGGTTTTAATTTGTGGAAAACTACAGCAAGCATGAGTGTCAGACTCTATGGAATTGCCATTATTGTAATAAATGATGGTTTTCTAAATTTTATGGCTATTCTTTTTTTTTTCTTGGATACAATAAATTGCTATTTTTATTCATGTACTGGAACAATTGTTTTTCTTTTGTACCTTAGGGTGACATAATTATGGTGTTGTCGTAGAGAGTTTAACATTTTTTGTTTAAATCCTCGGAGAAAACAACAAAAAAAACATGTTTTTGCTCAATTCCTCACCTACCCTAATCATTCATTTGATAACCTCATCCTCATGTGGTTGTAACTAAATACATTGACTAAAATGAATTGAAAATTGCATCTAAATTGCACCTACTTTGACCACTTAAATTAAATATGATACGGCTATCGTTAAAGGTGGATTCGCTGAAGACTAGTGGAGGCTCTGACTAATCCTCTAACTCAACTTATTTATCTAAATCACATTATTAATGGTTAATTAATCAATCTCATGCTCAATGAATAATAGAAAGAAAGCTTACGAGTTTTGTATGTGATGTTAGTGTGCTGTGACAGTAGAAAATATGAGGAGCCATCATCACCAAAAGTGATGTTGATGCATGAAACAGATCCATTATTTGGTGTTGTTTTCCACAATCTGCATAAAATGAAAATTCACCGTGAAATAGAGTGAAGTTGTGTGCTGGATGAGTTGTGATATCAGCGACATTTTTCCTGAATTAATGCATCCTAATTTTATGGAACTAGAAAGGAAATAAAAGATAGACAAATTTTGATTTTGTCTTGCTTCAGCAATAAAAAAAGGGACTAATAGTTAGTGTCCCATGATTGACTTGAAGATTAAACTTGCCAACTGGGCTAGGATATTAGGGGTCAAAGAATAACAATAGTTACTGAGAGAGAGTCCAATGAAGTTAATGCAGAGGCCAAAAAACAGAAATATAAGAAAGTTGTAATATGGAATGATATTATTTGAGGCATGGTGTTGCACCATGGAGATTCAAAAAGTGAAAAACTGAGGAGAGACAAACACTCCTTACAGAAGTACTTAGGCATGCCTAGTGTTTGAATTGATGCCAAAGCCACATTCCACCTACCTATACCTTGCCTAGACAAAAAGCTTCAACTTCAGAACACTCTCTTTTTGTCATGTCTGAACCTGCAGCATCATCCACTTTCAAACCTGTGCAAGTTTGAGTTGGAGTGAGAGTGACTCGAATCAACCAACATTTGCAGCAACATTTCACCCTGCTGAATTATTTTTCTAACTCATTCATGGCCACAGCTGAACCACTTCCTTATAGTTCAAGAAGAAGAGACGAGTCAGAGTTCAATTTGAGAGAATGGAACGTGAAAGCTCGAATCAGCCGTGAGAACACCAATTCCAGAAGGTACTCAGGATCTTACATGAGAAGCTTCAGAGAAGACACAAGGTCATTTAGATCAAACATAGCCATTTCCAGCACTGCTTCTTCACCCGGATACCCTTTAAAAGGTGCCTTTCTTTTCACTCCAATTCAAAGTAGTTCATGCTTTCAAATTTTTATCTCATTTTCACATCAAATTGTCCCGTTTGTTGCAGATGAAATAGACCCTTCAACATATTCTTTCACTACTGCTCTTAAAGGTACACTACATCTGAATCAACAATGATAATTAGCATAGCAGTTACATATTTTTCTGAATCAATTGAATTGGGATGGTTCATTGCAGCATTGCAAGCAAGAGCAGCCTATAACAGTTGGGAATGCTCATCCCCAGATGGGTTTGCTTTGAATTCCAAGTGGAATGAAGCAGAAAGGTATATATGCAACCCTCTCTCAGGGGAGGTACCATTGGAGTGTTTGTCTGCAAAAACTCTTAGTGGAAGATCTTTCAGAAACTCAGTAAGCAGAATTGCCATGTCTGCTCCTTTAGTTTATTCCTCCAAACACATTCCAACAAAGCCAGCAACTTGCACCCAAGAAGAAGTGGCTCTTCAATTTCCCAATCCAGGTTCACACACTTAATTACCCAATCTTCTTCTTGATTTTTCATTTTTTCTTCTTTCTAGAACAGTTAAAGTTCTGAATTCTACTTTGCCTCTGTATGCAGAGAAGAAGAAAGAGGGTATGACAAGAGATGTAGGTACTCAAAGCACACCTCCTTATCTCAGTTCAAGCAGTCCCAGCCCTGCTTCAACTCCATCCATCATGGAGAGATCAAAACCTCAACCTGAAGACTCACCTAATTCAAATGCAAAAACAAAATCTGAGGAAGAGGTACTGTCACACATTTTTCACCGAATGTTCTTTTAATGAGTTCATCAGAAATTCAAAATCTTATACGTGTCCTAATTAAAACATCAAACACTTTAGATTCAGTTCATGTTTCCCTTTCTTTGGTCCTCATAAATGAATGCGCCTCATCAAACACTAGACAGTAGAAATTCCAAGTTTCAAAATACTGTAATTGTTTGGCAGAATGAAATTATTAAAACTAGAGTAAACAGTGTATGCATTAATAATATAAAGAGTTTTAATATATATTGTTGACTTTTATTATAAATATTTTAAAACTCATAACAATCATAACTTTTGATCAGCTAATGGTATAGATTTTTTACACATACTACATATATATTAAACTCTTAAACAATCTACAGAAGTGTCCAAAAATTCAGATACATGAGTCAGGTTCATTTAAGTTTTTCAAAATTATTCAAAATGAATGGATAGAAAGAGAACAATATCCTGCGGTTTCCAAGATTAAAGAATCAAATCTGTTGTCTAGATTGTAACCTTCTAATGTGGGGCAGTGGTAGATATATTGTCTCTCAGTAGAATTTCATGTTTTAAGTGTATCTCTGGTTTTTGGCCCCTACTTACTTTCCCCCTAGTAAGCTGTTTTCTACTACACATTCAGTTGCACTTGTCTGTGTGGTTTTGGGAATCAAATTTCCTGTCATGAAACTGTTATCTTGGTTTCAACTTACAAGTGTCAAATTTTGCATCATATAGCTCTTCAATCCAACCTAGTTCTCCTTCTTGAATATGATTAAAACAATACAGTGTGGTTCTTTTTTAACCTATGTAGCTTTCCCTTGTCTCACATGTGAAGCCACATAAGACTCTGAGATTCAAAGTACATTGGTTTATGCGTGTTTGGTTCTACGCGAAACTGTCGTAGAATTGATTAAAATTGATTTTCTAACATAAAATAAATGTGTTTGATTTTCAAAATCAACTAAAGAGTAAAATTTCATGTTGAATGATAAACTTTCTATGATGAAGAATGATAATTCTCCAACACCGAACCAAAACCAAAGACACCCTTTATCTCTGTGGGTACCTCAACAAATTGTCTACTCACTGTCATGCTATGTACCATTCATTAGGATCATACACATAAATGTAGAGAGTAATTTATATGACAAAAATAGCATCATAGAATAGTCACATTAATGGATAATGCAATGGTCTGAAACTATTGTACTAAGTGTGCTACATATGAGCAATTCTGCACTGTCAAATGATGTACCCAACAAAGTTGTTAGAGATTGAATCGTTTTCAAGCAAGCTGATTAGCAACAAGGAGTAAGTTAAGTTATCAGAAATAATGATTTTGTCCTTTTCTAATTCAAAAAATGTTACATCTCTTGCTTCAGTTTAAATTTATATGGATTTTATAATCATATAATTTGGCCTACCTCTTTCTTTGTCAGAATAAATTGTCGGTTCTTATCATCCAAACAAAATTGGCAGATTAGGTAGAAACAAGTGACAGCTGCATTAAAAGAATATTTTCTGTATTCCAACTTATCTTAAAAAGAAATATACTGTATAAATACATTGGAGTTATTATATATGTATAAGATTGACTTGTAGAGAGCATGTAAGAAAATTGATAAAGGAATATTTTGCACAAAGATGACAGATAAAAGTGATGTTGATTAGTGTTTCCTAAAATAGAAACAGTGTGGGGTGAGTAATGGGATTGAGAAGCACATGATAGAAAGCATGACATTGATATGTGAGAGTGGAAATGCATGTGCAGGTGGAAGTGAAAGATGAAGAAATATGGGAGACAAAAGAAACAGAAAGAGAAAAGAAGGAATGGAGGAAGAGAGAGGAACAACTTTGCAAACAACAAAGTGGTTGCTTTTGGTGGATGAGAAAGAAAGAAAAGGCAGAGAGAGAAAGAGAAAGAGAAAGAAGGAATAACATGTTTCTCACTCACTTCAGAGGTACCAAAAGATAAAGAGCATCAAAATCTGATAAAGGGTGTAGTGGAACAATGCATGATGGTTAAGATTCTCTCTCACTCACTCACTTCACCAATTTTTGCAGTGCTTTGCTGAAAATAGAAAAGTTAAGAGCATTAATGCAAATTGCAATCGTCAAAAGCTTGTGGACTCTGCTGTGTGTGACTCTCTTTCTTTCTCTATCTGGTGGTCCATTTTTTTTTTTTATGTTTCTGATAAATATTAAGTAATATGATATGATATGTTGTGTTCTTGTGGTGAAATTTGCTTGAATTCACGTGCATCTTTTGTTTCTGCATCTTGAATTCCTCTTCTTACAATTCAATTTTAAACAAGTTTCCACCATGGTTCACGCAAAATTTATGAAGGATAATAATATCAATAATATGATTAAATATTATATATAGATACCCTTTAAGAAATAAATATGAAAATATATTTTTTTCAAATTTAGGATATATATCTTAAATATGGTTTTCTTCAAAACCATCATCCATTCACTTGTAACATTGTGTCTATATTTTTTAATTCTTTTCTTGATTGAATGTATATGTGTAATTAACTACTAAAATTGTGCTAATATGAGTAATCTCTTTTTAAAGTAAAAATGTTAGATTTATCAATACCTTTCAAAGAAAGTATTTGTCTCTAGGAAAATAAATTGAACATAATAAACAAGTAGTTTGGGATATGAACATTTTGTAATGAAAAGAATCATGGTGGTGCTGAAAAGAGGATTTTTTTTTTTTTTTTAAATAATTTATATATATATTTA